>OLGX01000003.1_pt1 | contig 286211 bp, 265 predicted proteins | sample 1609451 | NCBI WGS metagenome assembly OLGX01 (sample SAMN05416834, study PRJEB24817) | seawater metagenome | isolation source: Sea water | place: Canada:Atlantic | collected 2013-07
GCCGTAAAATTTATCGCACAAGAGAAGAAGGAAAAGCGGATATATTTAATTATATTGAGCTGTTTTATAATTCCACACGTCGTCATGGTAATAATAATGACTTGTCGCCAAGGGACTATGAAAAGAATTATTTTTTGAAGCAAATGGGTGTCTAGGAAACTAGGGGCGATTCATGTTTTGTAAATATAAGTAATTTGAATAATTGAAATAATTACGTACAGGGTGAATATTGAGCCGATTGATATGAACAAATTCTTGTTCTTTAAGAAGATCCTCCACATGTACATACCTATATTTCTGAGTGTAAATCAACGATGGAAATAAACATAAATTTTCTACTAATTATAAGAGATTAGGAGGTAATTACTGTTTCAACAAGATTGTTTTTCCGCTACTTGGCATCGATTACCTTCGTTGATGTGCTCAGATATCTTAGCTCTAGTTTAGGCTACTTCTTTGTGCCGATATTGTGGGAATAGGACATTTTCAAGTAATTGGCCTGTTTGGAGTTGTTTTGGCTGGTGATGAAGCCAGCATCTACTAGGCTCAATTGTTATCTAGCTATTGTCGTTGAGGCGTTTCATGAGTTGGTTAAAGTCACTGCCTATCAAGTACAAACTTCTGTTATTAATAGTGGCTCCTTTGTTGGCGATTACTTACTTCGAATTACGTGACATTACTAAGACATCAGGCCAGCTTAGCGAGCTTGAGGCGGTTCAAACACTGGTCGAGCTCACCTCTATCAATAGTCAATTGGCTCACGAGCTACAGAAAGAACGAGGAATGACTGCCGGATTTATTGGCACATCGGGCGCTAAATTTGGTGACACTTTAGTCACGCAACGACAGAACGTTGATACTCAGATACAGCGTTGGCAAGGCTACGTCGCTAAGGCCAATCTTGGACAATTTACTGATGTTGAGAGCCGAGTAGTCGCTGTGCGGGCTAAAATAGAAGCGTTACAGTCGACTCGAACTGCGGTTCAACAGTTCTCCTTGCCCTTAGGAGAGGCACTAGCTTTCTTTACCACAACAATTAGTGATCTACTGATCGTACCAGCTCTAGCGACGGCTTACACAACTCAGGGTGATCTATCTCGAGGGTTGCAATCTTACTACAATTTTTTGCAGGGTAAGGAGCGAGCGGGCATTGAGCGCGCAGTATTGAGTAACGTGTTTGGTGCTGATGCATTCGGGGACGGCCTTTATCAACACTTCGTACGCCTTGTCTCTGAGCAAGATGTGTTTTTTGAAAATTATGTCCGCTTTACGGATCTGGAATCTGCAGCCGCTTTTGAAAAATTCTTAACGAGTGACGAAAACACTGCTGTTGCTAACTATCGTATTCTTGCCAATGATAAGGCGCAAACAGGTGGATTTAGTGTTGCTTCTCCAGATTGGTTTAAAGCTGCCACAGCGCGTATTAACGCACTCAAGGCTATTGATGATCAGTTAAATGCGAAGCTGATACAGTCGGCTCAGCGGGAACTGAGTGTGGCTAAAACGAATCTGAGTCAAAATGTACTGATTGCACTGGTTATAGTCGGTATCACCCTGGCATTAGCGATTCAAATATCCTCCATGATTTATCGTCAAATTCACGAACTAACGAGTGTTATCGGGAATGCGGCCGCTCATTTATCGCTGCATAAACGCGTTAAAGTTCTCTTAGATGATGAGTTAGGCGCGGCAGCAAAGGCATTCAATGGCATGCAGGAGCGTATGGCAAGTACTGTAACAGCGATTAATGCTATAGCGCGGCAGCTATCATTGACCGCCATGCAGAACCAGATGACTATTTCGCTGAGCGCTAAGGGTATGCATAAACAGCAAGAAGACACCGGGACCGCGGTGGTTGCAGTCACTCAATTAGAACAGGCGACTAGAGAGATCGCTAAGCATATTCAATGTGTTGCCGACCAATCTGATCGCGCTAATGATGTAATCCATAGTAGTGCAATGGTTATCGACCGGAGTGTTAAACAAGCGGATACCTTAAATGCCAGTATGGGGGATGTTGCCCAAGTCATTCGTGAATTACACGACAGTAGTGATGCTATTGGTGGTGTTTTGGGTGTCATTAAATCGATTGCAGAACAGACCAATCTGTTGGCATTAAATGCCGCAATTGAGGCTGCTCGTGCGGGTGATCAGGGTAGAGGCTTCGCTGTGGTCGCCGATGAAGTACGAACATTAGCGCAAAGAACACAGGATTCTACGGCAGAAATCGAAGTAATTGTCGGTAAATTTCAAAAAGACTCGAAGCTAGCATTTAATGTCGTCGACGCTTCGCAAAAAATTGTTACTGAAGGTGTAGATTTATCCAATACCTTGCATAGCGAGTTGAATCAAATTCGGGATGTTATTCAAGATATCCGCGATATGTCGGATCAAGTGGCAGCCGCTGCTGAAGAGCAAGTGTCGGCCAATATCGAAGTGGGCGGCAGTATGAATAATATTTTTAAAATATCTAAACATACCGTTGCCACTGCTACATTTATGGGAAAAACCGCGAAAGAACAGCGCGAAATGGCAAAAGCTTTAAGCCAGCAGACAGGGCAATTTGATTTAGGTGTAGAGTAGGCGATAGCGCTTGCATCTGGGGCTAATCAGCGTTGTAAACACCTGCGAATAAATTCTGCAATAATGTCTACCTCCTCATTGCACACTTCATGTGCCATCTCTAGTCGATGGCTCTGTAGTGTATATCCTAATTTTTGTAACGCGATTAGGGTATCGTCGGCCAAGGGTATTGGTACGACCATATCCTCAGTGCCATGAACTAATAATATGGGCAGTTCGCTATGAGATACGTGTTTTGGTGCCTTGATCAAATAGGTCGACAACGCCATTAAACCGGCTAAGGCCTTGGGATGGGTTAATGCACATTCCAAGGCCACGGCGCCACCTTGTGAAAATCCGGCTAATAGGATGCGGTTGGCTGCAATACCAAGCGCTATCTGTTGATTTATTAGTTCGTTTATTTGCGCGCAAATTTCAGTCACATGTTGTGGGTTAACAACACGTGAAGGGTTAACAGCTAATATGTCGTACCAACACGGCATAGGCACACCGCCGTTGATAAAAACCGGCCTAATCGGTGCTTGTGGAAATATCCAACGAATAGCGTGTTCAGCTAAAACAGGACTAAGCATCTTTCCTATGGGATAAAAGTCGGATGCATCTGCACCTAGGCCATGGAGCCAAATAATACAGCTATCTGCCTGTTTTTCAGGCTCAATAGATAGCATTTTTAATGAGTTGTTTGTCTTCATTTTAATGGGTAAATTTCGGCTGTAGGGATATCAGAATATACTGGCGGTTGTTCGATGTCGTTCTCTTGAAACACATTCCACCAAGCGGAGATTCTGCCATCTTCATAAACACCTATGGTACCAAATTGTAGGAATACCGATTCGCTCTGCTGCGGAGTCATAAAAATAAAGTCATCTTGCTTTATATCGCTATCCACCGGAATGCCATACATTTCTTGATTGCTTGAGCGACCAAAAATTTTGCAATGTTGGGTATCTTCAGGGTAACAAGGATCTGCAAGCCAGTTGCCGCCATAGATAAAACACGCCCGCTTCGGCAATACACCAATAATACGCAACATGGTTGAAATGGCAGGTGTTAACGGAATTTCTGGTTTAGAAATATTTTTTAGTATCGGTGCAGCGATAAAGGCTGCCTTCTGGTGATGCTCTAATGTTTCGGCGGAAAAATTAGAGGGCATTACTAAGGCCGCGCCCGCAGCAATTTCATTCACGAGTTTAGAATTGTGGTACAGGGTGTAGGTGGTACTACCGCCAGTATTGATGCAGAGATTGTCGAGAATATGATCGCCCAGCTCTGCTTTTGCGGCACTTAAAAAATTTGCGTAGCGCCCTTGAGTATCGGCGAAAGCGCTTTTTATACCGCCTAATATGATAGGCATTTTGGTGATATGGGCTTCATAACCCATTAAGCCACTTAGCGTAAGATAATTAGAGCGACGAATAAATCGAAGGGCTGCTGTGAAGTCGGCAGTATTACGAAAACCTCCGCGATGTAAACCAACGTCGATTTCTAGGCATATGCGCAAGCGTAGATTACGCTGACTTGCTAGTTTTTCGTATTGCTCTAAACGTTCCATGCTATCGATCAGCCATTGGAGCTGTAATTCGGGTGCAAAACACATGCTACTTGTTTGCCCTGAATGCCAATCGTAGAACTCCTGAGCGGCGCGCACAGGCATAGGTTTGCCCATCAAAATGTCGGACGATGGAATATGATTAACCAATTGCAGTAAGAACGGCAGGTGAAAGCACATAAGGCGCTGGGTTCCCGTTCTCCGCATAACATACTGGAGTAGCGGGATAGATGGCAGTGACTTCGTTACAAGGCGATATTCAAAGCCTTTGTTCAAAACATCTATTACGTGATCAATGTTTCTGTCGAGGCGTGCTCTATCTATGATTAGAGTCGGGGTGCAGACACCGGCGGTGTGTAATGCTGCAGTGATACCTTTAAAATACGCGTCGCTCATCAGGAACCCGAACCAATTAACATTATTATTATTGTTGTTATTACGACAACACTATAATGCCAGCGAAGCGAATAATCCACGATTATGCCCATTTGGGCCAATCTCTGGACGAGCGACGGCGAGCTTAGAAGAACAAACCTGCTTCTAGCTGTGCCTCCTCAGTCATCATATCGCGATGCCATGGGGGATCGAAAACCAGTTCAACACTGACTTTAGTAACGTTTGGCACCTTAGCTACGCGGTACTTAACATCGGATATCAACACTGGTCCCATGCCACACGTCGGCGCTGTCAGAGTCATATCAATGACGACTTCAGTTGCGTGAATCTTTATGCCATAGATAAGGCCAAGATCGAGTAGGTTGATTGGGATTTCAGGATCATAAATCGTGCGTAGGGCTTGGCGAATTTGTTCTTCACGAACAATACCATCATCGTGATTTTCAAACACAATCTCTTCTGCTTCTAAACCTAACGCTGCGGCATCAGTACCATCAACACGAACCATATTGCCATTCATGGTGACAGTATAATTACCACCAAGGGCTTGGTTAATAGTTACGAAGGTGCCCGCGGGAATAACCGTGGGTATGCCAGAAGGAACCTGACGAGCCGGACAGGCTTCTTGTGCGACCACCATGCGGCGTTCCATATTCTTCTCCAAAATCGTTTTAGCCGCAGGGGCGATTAGTGAATAGACAGGAACTAATACTGCCTATTTTAAAAGTTTAAACCGAAAACGACTCGCCACATCCGCACAAATCTTTTGCATTCGGGTTATTGAATTTGATGGTGCTGTTTAACCCTTCTTTGGTGAAATCGATCACAGTACCACGTAAGTATGGCCGTGCTTCTTCCGACACAAACAAGGCAACATCGTCGGCTACTTGAATGGTTTGATCGCCATCAGTTGCTTGTTCAACAAATTCAATATCGTATTTAAAACCAGAGCAACCGCTCTTTTTAACGCCTAAGCGAATGCCCGCCATATTAGCGTTTTTAATTAATTGTTTACGAATATGCGTGATGGCGGTGTCGGTCATGCTGACATCGGCCATAGCATTAGGATCAAAGGTTTCGATACTCATAGTGTTTCCTTCTATCCGTTACAGTAAAAACATTTTGGCTTTTTCAAGGCCAGCAAATAAGCGTTCAACATCGTCTAATGTATTATAAAAACTGAACGACGCTCGTACTGTGCCGGGTATTGCATATTGATCCATCAATGGCATTGCACAATGATGACCCGTGCGCACGGCAATACCTTGTTGATCGAGTAGGGTGCCTACATCCCCAGGATGTGCATTAGCGAGTAAAAAGCTAAACACACTGGCTTTTTTTGCAGCAGTACCAATACGACGAATATCTCCGAGCTGCTCAGCTAGTTCATTCGCTTTCAGTAATAACGAGTCTTCGTGCTTGGCTAATGCTACGCGATCGAGCGTATTTAAATAATCAATTGCCGCAGCTAAGCCAATGGCACCGGCAATATTTGGCGTACCGGCTTCAAATTTATACGGCAATACATTGTACGTCGTTTTCTCAAACGAACAGTGTGCAATCATCTCGCCGCCGCCTTGGTATGGGGGCATTGCATTAAGCAAATCTTCTTTGCCGTACAGCACGCCGATACCCGTCGGCCCAAATAATTTATGACCCGAAAATGCGTAAAAATCGACGCCTAAAGCCTGCACATCGACGTTCCAATGCGATACCGCCTGCGCGCCATCGACCAAAACTTTAGCACCAACTTCGTGAGCCATCTTAATAATGGTTTCTACTGGGTTTATGGTGCCAAGTGCGTTCGATACATGCACGACAGATACTAGCTTCACCTTATCGCTCAACATGGTGGCAAAGGCGTCCATATCAAGCTCGCCATTTTCCTTTACTGGAATTGGGCGCAATTTAGAGCCAGTTTGCTCACACAGCATTTGCCACGGCACTATGTTGGAGTGGTGCTCCATCCCGGTGACTAGAATTTCGTCACCCGCTGTTAAATTCTGACGACCCCAAGTAGAAGCCACGAGATTGATAGACTCGGTTGTACCGCGTGTCCATACAATTTCTTCAGATTTCTTTGCATTTAAAAACTGTTGTAATGTGACACGAGCCCCTTCAAATGCTTGAGTCGCTCGGTCGCTGAGTGTGTGCGCACCACGATGCACGTTCGAGTTATCGTACGCGTAATAATGTGCAAGCGCGTCAATGACGACTTGGGGCTTTTGCGTCGTCGCACCGTTGTCTAAATAGACTAATGGCTTACCATTAACGTCTTGGTTTAACGCTGGAAAGTCGGCACGAATCCGCAGTATATCTGCATTGGTCATGCATGTTCTCCCGCTAATGCATTCGCTAATTCTGGGCTACGACCGAAGCGCTCAGACAAAATAGGGTAGAGCCATTCACCCACGCCTTCGTGAGTGGTTGCCGATAGTAATTCGTTAATAAAACCGAAGCTCAGCATGATTTCTGCATCTTTGGCACTGATACCACGACTCTGTAAATAGAAACTGGCCTTCTCATCCAATTGCGCAACGGTTGCGCCGTGAGCACATTTTACATCGTCGGCGTAAATTTCTAATTCTGGTTTGGTGTAAATCTCTGCCGTATTCGTGAGTAATAAGTTTTTATTACTCAATTCGGCTAAGGTTTTCTGCGCATCCGGATGAATATGAATACGACCGTTAAATACGGCTTTGGATTTGTGATTCATAATCCCGCGGAAAACTTCATTACTAGTGCAATGCGCCGCCTTGTGTTCGATGCAGGTGTGAAAGTCGATCAACTGCTGGTTTTGCGGAACATAAATACCCGCCATTTCGCAGTGCGAGCCACCAATGTTGTGATTTACCACCACATCATTACGGGTTAAACGAGTACCTAAGCCAAGGTAGAAGCCGTTGTAATTGGCATCGCGTTGCAGATCAATGTGCGTGCTACCAATATGCAGTGCATCTTCTTGCATTAGCTGTAAGCGGTAATGGGTCAGGCGCGCATTATCTCCGATAACGATTTCGGTTACTGTATTCGTGAAGCTATTTTGAGTTTCGTTAGTCGAGCCGAAGTGTTCAATGATATTGGCACTGGCACCTTGCTCTAACACCACCAATAAGCGCTCGTTCAAGGTGAAGGCGCTTTGTTGCTGCGTCGTAATGTGGCTGATTTGCAATAGGGTATCAGCTTGTACATTGCGGTTAACCAGAACGAAGTAGCCGTCGTTAATCGCAGCATTGTTGAGCTGGTTAAATACATGTCCACTTTTATCATTTAGAGTTTGGCCTAAGTACTGAGCGATCTGATCTTTTTGATCTGCGTTGGCATCGGCAAAACGAACGATGCGGTTAAGTGCAGCTTCGTCGGATAGTTCAATGCTCAATTGGCCGTTAACAAGTACCAAACGATCAGCGTCGATATTAGGAATCGTCACTAAGGTACGAATCGCATTCATATCAAAATCGGCGGACTTTGCTTGAGAGGCGAAATCGCCGGTTAGCAAGGTATGTAGCGATGTATATTTCCACGCTTCTGTTTTACGGTTAGGCATACTGGCTTGGGCAAATGCGCTGCGGCCACGCTCATTCAGCGTGCTCAACAGTGCTAATGGTGTTTGCGCAGTGGCTAACGCCAGTTGCTGATTCTGAAACTGCTCAGGCATGTTAAGCGGCTCCGTTGTCTGCGGTTTCTAACCAGCCGTAACCTTTTTCTTCTAACTCTAAGGCCAGTTCTTTACCACCTGATTTTACGATGCGGCCATTGGCCAACACGTGAACATAATCAGGTACGATGTAATCCAATAAACGCTGATAGTGAGTAACGACAATAAAACTGCGGTCAGCATCACGCATGGCATTAACGCCTTCTGCGACCACTTGCAGCGCGTCGATATCTAAACCTGAGTCAGTTTCATCAAGAATGCACAGGCTTGGCTCTAGCATCATCATTTGCATTAATTCGTTACGTTTTTTCTCGCCACCAGAGAAACCTTCGTTAACTCCACGCTTTAAAAAGCCTTGGTCTAAGTTAACGGCTTTGCATTTTTCTCGTGCCAATTTTAAAAACTGGACAGAATCCAATGCTTTTTTGCCTTGGTGCGCGCGTACCGCGTCGACCGAAGCTTTTAAGAATTCAAGATTCGACACCCCAGGGATTTCCACAGGGTATTGGAATGCTAGGAATACACCTTCGCGGGCGCGCTCTTCGGTATCCATGGCAAAAATATCTTTACCGTTTAGCGTCGCTGTACCGCTAGTCACTTCGTAACCCGGGCGACCGGCTAGTACGTTGCCAAGAGTGCTTTTACCGGCACCGTTAGGCCCCATGATTGCGTGAACTTCACCCGGCTTAATATCCAGTGATAAACCTTTAAGGATGTCTTTTTCTTCAACGCGGGCGTGCAAGTTATTAATGCTGATCATGCTGTTACCTTGTTTTCTTTGGCCTAACTTAATTCGTTGTATTGGTTGATTAAGCTAGGCATTAAATTTTAATTATGACTCATAGAGTTAGCGTGTTGGCCATCGGCCCGGTTCGTTTCGCTCCTTGAGTACCTCTAACAGGATTCAGTTCAACGATGTATTTCGTTAACCGACCGAACCTTCAAGCGATATCTCTAACAGCTTGCCCGCTTCAACGGCAAACTCCATCGGCAACTCTTTAAACACTTCCTTGCAAAAGCCATTAACAATCATAGAAACGGCTTTCTCAGTGTCGATACCACGTTGTTGACACAAAAATAGTTGGTCATCACTTACCGTAGAGGTCGTCGCTTCATGCTCAATGATGGCAGAAGGGTGCTTACTCTCGATGTAAGGGAAGGTATGTGCCCCACATTTATCACCAATTAATAGCGAGTCACATTGGGTATAGTTACGAGCGCCTTCGGCTGTTGGGTTCATGCGTACTAAGCCGCGATAGGCGTTAGAGCTTTTACCCGCTGAAATACCTTTCGAGATAATGGTCGAGCGCGTATTTTTACCCAAGTGAATCATCTTAGTGCCCGTATCGGCTTGCTGATAATTGTTGGTTAACGCTACCGAATAAAATTCACCGATGGAGTTATCGCCTTTTAATACACAGCTTGGGTATTTCCATGTAACAGCAGATCCTGTTTCTACCTGAGTCCAACTGACTTTGGCGTTGGTGTGGGCAACCGCACGTTTAGTCACGAAGTTGTAGATGCCGCCTTTACCTTCGGCATCACCTGGATACCAGTTTTGTACTGTGCTGTATTTGATTTCAGCATTGTCTAGCACAATCAATTCAACCACGGCGGCGTGCAATTGATTTTCATCGCGCATGGGTGCCGTGCAGCCTTCTAGATAGCTCACATAAGAACCTTCATCGGCAATAATCAAAGTACGTTCGAACTGACCCGTTTTAGCTTCGTTTATACGGAAGTAAGTCGATAGCTCCATTGGGCAACGCACACCCTTAGGAATATATACGAACGACCCATCGCTAAATACTGCGCTATTTAACGCTGCAAAATAGTTGTCGCGTTGTGGCACTACACTGCCCATGTATTTTTTAATCAGCTCTGGGTGCTTATGTACTGCTTCTGAAATTGGCATAAAGATCACGCCAGCTTCTTCTAATTTAGCTTTGAACGTTGTACCTAGCGATACCGAATCGAATACGGCATCGACAGCAATCCCCGCCAGCGCCATTTGCTCTTGCAAAGGAATGCCGAGCTTGTCGTAAACCGCTAATAGCTCAGGATCAATCTCATCCAAGCTCTTAGGTCGGTCTTCCATGCTCTTTGGTGCGGAGTAGTAAGACACTTCCTGATAATCGATCTTAGGGAAATGAACGTGCGCCCATTCAGGCTCTTTCATCTCTAACCACTGGTGATACGCCTTTAAGCGCCATTCCAGCAACCACTCAGGCTCGCCTTTTTTGGTCGAAATAAAACGGACAGTATCTTCGCTCAGACCCGCAGCTAGGGTTTCTGACTGAATGTCACTGATAAATCCGGCTTTGTATTCCCCGCCCATGCGGCGTTCGATTTCGGCGTTACTACTCATGGCGATCTCTCTTGGGTGTCTGGCTCATGAATGCCCCTAGCGTGTCTGCGGGTTTTGCAAAGACGGTCTAAGAACCATGCTCGTGGCGCTGTTTTGGATGTGCGTTCTAATGCGCAACATTCTACCAAATCTCAACGCTGTATCGGAGTATTTTACTCGGGTATCACAATCAATACCAACTTGGTATGATTTGATTTATGGTGATTCTATCAAAGAGAATGAATTCTGACCAATCTACTGGGGTATTTGTTCTCAAAGTCTCGCAAAATCGACCTGTCAGATGGTTCATACAAGCAAAATAAGGCGTTAAAGAGGTGGGATTATGCTGAAGATCAGCAAACTGACAGATTACGGGATCGTGGTACTTAACCACCTTGCCCAGTCGGCCTCGTTGCAGCAATCGACCGACGACATAGGTCTTGCTACTGGTTTGGCTACCGCAACGGTACGCAAAGTGATGAAAGCACTGGCCGATGCCGGCCTAGTGATTACCCGTCGCGGTGCTCATGGAGGCTATCGTCTAGCTCGTTCGCCATTGCAGATCAGCGTACTAGATGTTGTAGAGGCCTTCGAAGGCCCAGTAGCTCTGACTGAATGCAGCACTGACGACCATCACTGTGATATTACCGAAAACTGCTCGCTTGCCAGTAATTGGGGCGGCATCAACCAACTTTTGATGCAAGTTCTGTCGCGAGTAACGTTAGAAGATTTGCGTAATCCACAGGTTCAAGATCGGTTGTATCGAGAGTTAGTGCAGCAATCGCCGCGGATACAGTTGCTGAATTTGTGAAGGAGTATCTTTTTAAATGCTGTTGCCGACGTATTTTGTAGGAGCGACGCAACCAACGCTTTAGTTCTGAGTTACGAACTTGGTAGGTGATCTTGGTCAGAATTATTCACCCAACTTATTCGCATTGTTGGTTTTTCTAGCTCTTGAATCAGATAGCTCAATTCGTCGGCTTTTTCAGAAAACAGCGTCTGTGCATCAGATAGGCCTTGGTTGTAAAAGTAGGCTCCGATTTCTTTAGCGAAAAAGTCGATTAAAAATTCAGCTTCAAATCCACCGATATCTTGATGAAATTCGGCTTCGAAATAGTTTTTTACTTTGTGGATCACTCGATCTTTCTCTTCCGTAGATAATTTAATATCGGTCATCGTTACCTCTCGGTTTATCTGCGTTATAGCGAACGTCTATATTGCAGGTTTTAGCATTTTGAGCAATGTTTTTGCTCATCATCGCCAATCGCGGATAAGATCCGCTCTTACACACTCTTATGCTCATTATGCTAGATCCGCTACTGCAGAGGTGATTCGCTCGCAAGAGACTCGTGTTGCTTAATAAATCCATGCCCCGAAAGCCGTTGGTCTATATAATCAGCCTATTGTTTCATCCCAAACTCAATAGGAATCCGCGTGACACCTGATTATCTCGATCGTTTTGGTGGTATTGGTCGCTTGTATGGCACCGCTGGTTTGCAGCGTTTGCACGCTGCGCATGTATGCGTGATTGGTATTGGTGGCGTAGGGTCTTGGGCGGCGGAGGCTTTGGCGCGTTCGGGTATTGGTCGCATCACCTTGATCGATATGGATGATATCTGTGTGACCAACACCAACCGTCAGATTCATGCGATGAAGGGCACGGTAGGGCAGTTGAAGGTCGAGGCTGTGGCCGAGCGTATTCGTTTGATCAATCCTGAATGCCAAGTTGAAGCGCGTATGGCGTTTGTAACAACTGCAAATTTGGAAGAGATGATCAGCACGGATATGGACTATGTAGTGGATTGCATCGACAGCGTGAAGAATAAAGCGGCGCTGATCGCTTTTTGTAAGCGTCGTAAAATTCGTATTGTCACTACCGGTGCAGCAGGTGGGCAAACCGATCCTACGCAAATTCAAATCGGTGATTTAAATAAAACCTTCAATGATCCGTTAGCGCGTAAAGTACGGTCATTATTACGCCGCGAATATAATTTTTCGCGTAATCCATCACGTAATTATTCGATCCCTTGCGTGTTCTCGACGGAACAGCTGCAATATCCACAGGCGGATGGCACTGTGTGTCAGACCAAGCGTTTTGATGGCGACAGCACACGCTTAGATTGCGCCAGCGGTTTTGGTGCGGCCACCATGGTAACCGGTACATTTGGCTTTGTGGCTGCGTCGCGTGTGGTTAAGCGTATTGCAGAAGATGCGGGAAAAAAGGCATGAGTAAACTTGCGTCGTTATTAATGGATTTACTCTGCCATATTACGATTGAGCCGGATGATGGCCTGAATCCAGATGACACTGCCGATCTGCAAATTGATACGTGGCAGGCCTTGATTCACGATCTCGATAGCGCAGAATTGAGTTTAGTGAAAGCCGCGGCGCAGGCCAAGCTAACCGTGTTAGCAAGTATCGCAACGCCATCGCCAGACGAAGAGCAATTGATGGCGATTCTTGATGCCTTTATCAATGATGAGCTGCAATGAGTCTCCATTAACCAAGGGGATACGTTTGGTCATTCTTTGCCATTATTCGACATTATGACCCCTTGTTATTTCATTGGGCCAACTTATTCCCTGGTTTATCTATATCTGTCCGAACCTAACCTCAAAGCTAGGTTCTTATCACTGGTAGGATGTAGGACTGTTTGCGTTGATGAGGCATTCCTCGCGGCGGCGTAACTTTTTGGCAAAGGATTATAACAATGACAACTCTCACGAAAGTTTTGGGGCATGGCGCGGTTGCGATGGCAATGGCACTGAGTTTAACGGCGTGTAATTGGGGTGATGAGGTTATCGACGAAATCGGTACTGATGATCCAACAACGGATCCAGTCGATCCAGATCCGGTTGATCCAGCGCCAGTTGATTTGTCAGGCTTACCGGCTGCGAACTCTGCGTTAAGCACCACCTCTCCAGAAGGCATCTGGATGTTGATAGCGACTGAAAACTCAACGCTACCAAACGATGCCGACAGCATGAACCCGTTTAATTTTACCAGTACTAGCCGCGAGCTAGTCGCTATCAGTGCCAATGCTGATGGTATTTATACTGTTACTCGTTGTGAGAGCGGCTGGCGTGATGCGTATACGTTAACTGCTACCGCTGATGGTTATACCGCCACTCTAAGTGAAACGACAGCGGCTGATTCTTCTGGTGTGTCTTACACCACCGATACGAATTTCACCGTTGCGTATAGCAGCGATTTCCAAACACTCACCGTGAACGGCAGTGCGATTACCACTCCAGTAGGCGAGAACTTAACCTTAGCGATTGAAGGCGTAAAAGTCAGCGACAGCACTGATTTCTCCGCGGCTCCGGAATTAACCTACACCTACAACTTGGATTACACCAATTTGGGTACGGCAGGTGAGCAAACGTCGGCTATCGCGCAGTGTATTGGTGTGCAAACGGCAACGAAAACGACTGAGCAACCGAATGATGTTTGGCAGGTGGATCAAAGCGAATACACCTTTTACAACGCCAGCAACCAGCAGCTTCAGTACTATCGTTTTGATCAAAACATTGATGGTGTGATTACCAATACGTTAGGTGCGACGATTAATACCGCCGCGGTAACGACTTTGTACATTAATACCTGCAATGACACTGAGCCAGATTGCAATGCAGCTGCGAACTGGACCGAGGCGATTTCAAACGATGCGACGACCGTTGCCTTTGATGTTAATTACGAAGTAGTGAATAACGACTATGTGATTAATCCATTAGCGTTAACGCCGTTTACTGCATTCTTGTGGCCACACGATGGTGACTTTATGCATGGTGCTGCTTCTGTGGTTATTAACCCCGTTGCTCCTTGATATTAAGTGAAATATTAATTTGCTGTTGATTAGCAAATAATAAAAACCCGCGAAAGCGGGTTTTTTTATACTTGTTCGTTGGTCATTCTCAGCACGGCTGAGCTTGGCGTAACCGCTATTTATTAACCAGTCGTAATGCTAAGCTTTCGAGTCATTGGTTCGCAGCGGGTGGATAAGGGTGTCACTGGATTACCGTGAGAAAATAGAGATTGAGCAGTTACGGTCTATCGAGCAACAGAGTCAAGTATTGACCATACGTTCCCAGCCGGCCTCAAGTTTTGAGGCATTTCTACGTCAGCGAGTTTCACAGAGTAAGTTACAACCTGAATTCGAGAGTGCGCTTGACCAAGCGCAGCATTGGTTTCGAACCTTATTGTTGGGTAGTTGTTTGCTGGCTGGTCTAGCGGGTATGTTCGCTGTTGTTCAAGCCGTTAGCGGTGCTGGCACTTTGAATGTATTTTGGGTGTTGATGGTTTTGTTAGGCTTTAATCTGTTGTCGTTTGTGCTTTGGTTGCTGTTCACTTTTGTATTACGTACACCGGCAAGCAGTCCGCTGGTGTCGATATTTATGCCGTGTTTGAACTGGACTATAAAACTGGCGGCAAAGGAGCATTATTCGCAATATGCGAGCAAAACTTGGTTGCATATTCAACTGTCCAATCCCCAAGGCAAGTGGTTTATAGGGCGGGTCGTGCACAGCGTTTGGTTAAGCTATTTAGCGGGCGGTTTTATCGCCTTATTGTTGGTATTGATGACGCGCCAATACGATTTTATTTGGGGGTCTACCATATTAGACCAAGCAGCATTCCAGCAGTTAACCGCCTATTTAAGCTTTCCTATGGATGTTATTCACTGGCCGACTCCCTCGATTGATGAGGTTGTTGCCAGTCAGCAAGGGCTAAATGAAATGAGTTCAACCTTGCGTTCTTCATGGGCCTATTTTTTGTTGGGATGTTTGCTATTTTACGGTTTATTTCCTCGGCTAGCGGCATGGGTTATGTGTCGCGTACTCGACGCCGTTCAATTGCGTCGGTTTTCTCTGAATTATCAAGATCCTTATTATCTTGCGCTTAAACGTGAATGGCAGCCGCTGAGTGGCCAAGGTCATATATTAGATGCCGACAGTCGTGGGCAACCTCATCAGTCATTGCAGAAGACGAAGCAAAGTCTTCAAGCGTTACCTAGCGAAGCGCTGTACTTAGGTGTTGAACTCCCTAACTTACTGGTTACCCGAGTTTCATCTCAGTTGACTACTCCAGTAATGGTTAATGTGGTTAATAAAGATACAACTGACCAAGCATTGGCGTTTATTAAAAATAGCGTGGTTAGCGTGGTGTTTTTGGTCAATGCTAATAAGCCACCCGACCGTGGGACATTGCGGTTGTTGCAGAGCCTGATGCCGAAAGGTAAGAAATATTGGCTCGGGTGTATTGAGGATGGGGCAATGCGGATTGCTAGTGAAAATACTTATGCACAATGGCAAGAGCAGGCGCAGATGTTGAGTATTCAGCCTCAACACTGTGTGTTATTGCAAAGTACGGATGACGCTCATGACTAATAAGCAGATTTCGTTACCCATCATATTAAGCGTTGTTGGGCACACCAATACGGGTAAAACCTCGCTAGTGCGTACGCTCATGCGCAATTGTGATTTTGGTGAAATTGATAATCGTGCTGGTACTACACGACATGTCGAGTCGGCGCAGATTTTTCTAGGCGATAAAGCCTTTCTCGAATTGCGTGATACGCCCGGATTAGAAGACTCCGTAGCGCTGGCTGAGCGTTTGCAAGCACTTACATCGGCACATTTGTCGGGGCGTGATACGCTGCTTACCTTTGTAAAAGACTCTGCTAATAAAAAGGAATTTGATCAAGAGCTGAAGGTACTTAATCAAATTTTGATCAGCGATATTATTTTATATGTGATTGATTGCCGCGAACCCGTATTGGAAAAATACCTCTTTGAGTTACGGTGTTTGAGCATGGCTGCAAAGCCGATTATTCCAGTGCTTAATTTTATTGAAAAGAGCGGAAATCACAAAACTGAATGGCGTAAAACCTTAGCCGATTTTAATTTCCATTCCTTGGTCGAATTCGACACGGTAGCATTTAGCTTTGATGCGGAAAAACGCTTGTATCGAAAGTTCCAAACCGTACTTGAGCCCTATTATGCGCTGCTAGAAACCTTTATCCAGCAGCGCGAAGAAGATTGGTTGGCATTAAGGCACGCATGTATTCAATGCAGTAGCGAATTTATGCTGGCAGTCAGTAAAATTCAGGTGACTGTAGATACCACTACGGCAGACAAAAATGCTGAGGTTGAGGCCTCCGCTCGACTACAAAATACGGTGCGAGTTAAAGAAAAAGAACAGCTAGGGCGCATTTTACAGTTACTGCAGTTCTCTGCAGATGATATCCAATACGCCAATGTCCCAATTAAAGACGGGCGTTGGACACTGGATTTATTTGCCCCAGAGGCATTGAAAAAATTTGGTATTGATACCGCGTCTGCTGCGGCAACGGGTGCTGCTATTGGTGTCGGTGTTGACGTCATGCTCGCTGGCTTGAGTTTAGGTACGGCAACGCTTGCCGGCGCCATTTTGGGTTCGTCCTGGAGTACCGGTAAGCGGTTTGGTAAGCAACTATTAGCAAGGTATCGAGGGCAGTATGTCATTGGGCTTGATCAGCCAACGATAACCTTGTTACTTGCACGTCAGGCGCATTTGTTGGATGCCTTGTTTCATCGCGGCCATGCTGCACAGCAGCAACTTATGCTGGGTGACGATAAGGTGACCAAACTTGATTATTCTGAGCCGCTGCAAGTGTTAAAAAAGGTACAGAATTTGGCGGTAAGTGATGATGAAGAACTGGAAGCAGATATCACACAGGTGTTAAACAACTGGTTTACAACGGTGACATCTGCATAGAAATGAGCATTTAAATCAGGCGCTAGCCTTCGTCGTCGTATTTCGATTTGCCTTTAAGCTGCTTTAGCAGACTCTCCGGTATGGCGTTAACGATAAGACGCTTATTGGGTGCGTCGAATTCAATGCCTTCGCCCATCAAGTTAGCGGAAAAACTAATGCTTAAATCTTTGTTCTTACCGCTGTAACGAATAAATCCACGTAATTGTTTTCTATCTGGGATTAACTCGGCTTTTACCGCTTCAGCCACTTCAATCATTGGCGCTCCTTGGGCGGCTAATTGCTCAGGGCTTAGGCCCGAATTACTGCGCTGTTGTTGGCGCGTTTCTTTTTTCTTCTCGATAATGTAATGCGAAAATGCTTCCGCTGGATGTGATTTGGTTTCGGCGGCTAAATGATCAGCAAGCTCATCAAATACAACGGGTTCACCGCGTAAATCATGCTCCATGCAGTAATCTACCACTTTGGCCTTGTACTCAAAGCGTTGTTCTTCCGGCAGCGTTTGGCTGTATTGATCCACTATCGACAAAAACTCTTCAGTTTCGGCTTGGGTGTTGAGGGTATCTGTAAAACCAATGCCTGCAGCCATATGATTTTGCAGTGGTTTATCACCACGCCCAAATGAGAAGGTGATGTACTTGCTATCACTATCTTGCTGCCAATCCGTTAGGTTAATACAAACGCCAAAACCAGTATTGGAGAAGTCGATGTAGCGCGTTTCCGTCAGGCTCATGTCCGCACCGACGCTCACACTCTCTTTGTGGCGTAAGTGAAATACATACAGCTTGTCGTGATCAGCTAAGGTTTCGTAAAAATAGGCAAGATAACCTTCCATCTCAAATTCACTGCTATCCAGAGTCGAGCTTAAGTGCTCGGTTAGGCGTTTGGAAAAGCTTTGGAACGACATGCCATCGCGTTGCCAATCTTTGATGAGGCCGCGCACCGTCGGCTGTTCGTCGGAGAATACGCCATAGCGTTTGCCGCTGCGTTGCATCAGTATGCCTTTCAGCTGAGAAGCCGCTTGCTGATAATACGGCGCTAGCGCACCTTCGTCGGCATTGCCTTCTAGCACGCTACAGTTAAGTTTCGCCGCCGGATCGTTGCTCGCTTTAGCGATTTGGTGGGTAATGAAAAAACGTAATGCCATGATGAAGATGCCGAATTTGAGAGCTGCATATGATAACACGGCAAAATGCTCTGACACCGTTATGGCGATAGTAATTCATCCTTCGATTTCGAGCATTTCAGCGCTGAGAGCGTTACACTTAGGTCTTTACATGAATTGCTTTAGCCTTTGTATTGGAACTTCAGATGACTTACTCATTATCTAGCAAAAACCGTCAAGCATCCTTGGCGTTATCCGACAATAAGCGTTACGAACTTTTTGTGCGCAAAGTGGCAGAAGAGGGTGAGATTTGGAGTCTAGCGAATGACGAAGGTTGGGTAACCGTTACCGGCGAAGATGGTGAGAACTGCTTGCCTGTATGGCCGCATCCAGACTATACCTTGGATTGGGCGAATGGCGATTGGGCTGACTGCAAGCCAAAGATGATAGATCTAGCGACTTGGTTAGAGCGCTGGACTCCGGGCTTAGATCAAGACGAAACCTTACTGGTAGTACTACCCAATTTGAAAGAAGAGGCGGTTTTAGTTGATCCGCTGGTGCTGGATGAGGACATTCGGGCAGCGTTAGAAGCGGCCGAGTAAATGGCATTGGCTGCAGGCCAATGCATCTAACCGCACCGTTAGAACGTACTAACGAGTAATCAATGTATTGCAACGTATGTTTTGGAGAGCGCTATGACAAGTACAGTAAAATTTAAGTTTATTTCACGGGGTATGAAGCAGCTAACCTTGCTGGCAATGCTTGCTGTGTGCAGTGGCGCGCAAGCTGCTACAGAAACCGCGGCGGTGGTCGATGAAGGCGTGTATCCTGATTCGTGTCCAGCGATTTTTCATCACACGATGAAACAGCTGCACAGTAGTAATATGCTGAACCTGTGTGATGTGACCAATGGCCACCCGGTATTGTTAGTTAATACCGCTAGCCATTGTGGGTTTACTGATCAGTTTGGCGATTTGCAGAAGATTAACGACAAGTACAAAGATAAAGGTTTAGTTGTTATTGGCGTATCGTCGGATTCGTTCAATCAAGAAGCCGACGATGAAGCAGAAGCGGCTGATGTGTGCTTTAAGAATTTTGGTGTAAGTTTTACTATGCTCGCCACTGTGCCGGTTAAAGGCTCTAATGCGCATCCTCTATTTAAAGAAGTTGCCGAGCAAGATACAGCGCCAAAATGGAATTTCTACAAGTACCTGATTGATCCAAGTGGAAAAATTGTAAAATCACACTCTAGCTTTAAAGTACCTAGTGATAAAGAAATCGAATCTTTATTACAGCTGTAACAATAAAAGAAATAAAAGGCGGGTATCGGTATAGATGCCCGTTTTTCATTTCTAAATACTATTTTGGGAATAATTTTTTTTGCTATGACGTTTGCAGATATTACAAGTATTGCACCACTTGATTGGTATGCCATTTTCTCTGCCCTAGTGTGCGGCACGATTATTGGTCTCGAACGTCAACTTCGCGGTAAGCCCGTGGGCATTCGCACGTCGTCTTTAATTGTTTTGGGCACTTATGCTTTTGTTGCTCTATCACAATCCCTCAATAACGAAGTAACAGACACAACCCGTATCATAGGGCAGGTGGTCACAGGGGTTGGGTTTTTGGGCGCTGGGGTTATGCTATCGAAGGACGGTGTGGTCATGGGGGTGACATCAGCCGCTACTATTTGGGCGCTTGCAGCGATCGGTGTCTGTATTGCTGTCGCAGGCCATGTGGTTGCCATTAAATTAGCCGTATTGGTCGTGCTTATCTTAGTGGGTGTTGATATTCTCGAAAACTATTCCGCAGCGCTTACTCGTGGCGTGCATTCTAAAATAACCGATTGGCGTAAGCGTCGTTAAGCGTTTATTGGTTAGATTCTAGGAAAAATTTAATGATTTGCGGTTTTGACTACGGCACTTCCAACTGTGCCGTTGGTGTAATCAATTCAAAGCATGAAGTGCGCTTGTTGACGTTAGATCAAGGCAAAGCCTTTATGCCATCGGCCTTGTATGCTTTGGAGCGAGAGTTGATTTGCGAGGCGGTCGCAAACACTATCTCATTGCCTGAATTACAGCAGCAGTTTATTGATTTACGCGTTAATCCTTTGGCGCAAGCTCGCCGTGTACGTCGTGAACATGATATTGCTGGTGATGAAGAAATATTATTTGTCGGTTCAGAAGCCTTTGAACAGTATTTTTCTTTTCCGGAAGAAGGCTATTTTGTTAAATCTCCTAAATCTTTTTTAGGCGCTAGCGGTTTACGTCCTGAGTTTATTCACTTTTTTGAAGATATTGTTACGGCCATGATGCAGACGGTAAAGTGTCGAGCAGAAGCTGATTTAGGCCAAGAGCTTACTCATACCGTGATTGGTAAGCCCGTTAACTTTCAAGGAATGAATGCCGAAAAGAGTAATCAACAGGCGTTAGATATTTTGCGCGTAGCAGCGCAACGTAGCGGCTTTCAACAGATTGAGTTTTTATTTGAACCTATTGCTGCGGGTTTGAATTTTGAACAGAGCTTAACCACCAATAAAACCGTGCTGGTTGTTGATGTGGGTGGTGGTACCACCGACTGTGCCATGGTGCGTATGGGTCCTGATCATCGTGACAAGGATATTCGCGACAACGATTTTATCGGTCATAGTGGTGAGCGTATTGGTGGTAATGATTTAGATATTCAGATCGCTGGTAAGCAGTTAATGCCGTTGTTTGGTATGACGGCTCCGCTAAAAACCGGTAAGCCGATGCCAATGCAAACTTTCTGGAACGCAGTGAGCACTAATGACGTCGGTGCGCTTGCTACTTTTAATAGTTTGGATACAGCCTTATATCTGGATCAGCTGCAGCGCGATTGTGCGCAGCCTGAATTAATCAAACGCTTTATAAAAATGCGTGAAGATAAGCAAAATCACCATTTGGTGCGGAGTGCCGAGCAGAGCAAAATTGCTTTGTCGGATGTGAGTGAGTACGAATTAGATTTAGCCTATATCGAAGCTGGCTTAGGTATTCACCTTACCCGTACTGACTTGGCGCAAGCAATTGCTTGGCCGCTAGAAAAAATGACCAATTTAATGTCCGAAGCAATCAATCAAGCAGGTACGCAACCGGATCTAATATACATTACTGGTGGTAGTGCTAAGTCGCCTGCCATTCGTCATGCGGTTGAACAAAAGCTAGGTAATATTCCGGTGTTAGACGGCGATCACTTTGGTAGTGTGGCCGCAGGTCTAACCGTGTGGGCTAATCGTTTATTTCGCTGAGACAATATTTAGCCCAAGCTACTCTTGAAATATTCTTGGATTCCAGCCAGTACCGCATTGGTGGCAACCGACGCGAGAATAAGGCCCATAACACGGCTTATAACGCTGGCTCCAGCCTCGCCAATGATTTTCAGAATCCGAGAGCCAAGTAGCATAAAGATTAAGGTAATCGCTAAGACGGATAGAATAATCATAGTAGTCACCAATTGGTGCATCCAAGAAAAACGATGATTATCGGTTAACAGTACCGCTGCCATCATGGCACCGGGAGAAGCAATTGATGGGATCGCGAGAGGGAATACCGCTGTGTGCATTCCCTTTTTTATCATGTTCAATTCTTCTTCTGGTTTGCTATCGCCAAACATCATGGTCATTGCAAATAAGAAAAGAACGATACCACCGGCCACTTGGAATGCCGGTAAAGGAATGCTCATCGCATCGAGTAAAAATTCACCCGCTATCACGAAAAATAGCAATACTAACGTTGCTACCCAAGTTGCTTTGATTGCTAGTTTTCGCTGTAGGGTGGGATCGGTATAACCCGCGGCTAGTGCCAAAAATACTGGGATAGTGCCAATGGGGTCGATAACAGACCACAGCAATACAAACTGTTTAACAACATCTTCGAAGCCATTCATTTATCGATTCTCAAGGCGGTTGTAGTCTAATAAGCCTGCATTTAACGGGTCGTTTTTCTTGTACCACGCAAGCATTTGGTCGCTGTGCGTCCAGAATGCACTATCGGTTCTGCGCACCGCGAAGCGCGTAGCAAAGCGGTAGTAATCACTTTCGTCATCGAGCTTAGATATCGCGTCAACGAAGTCGTTCAAACGGAACGATGATAAACGATAAAATGCTGCAGGGTGACTACCCATTACACCCGGTACTAGCGTCAAATAATCTTCCTCTGGTAAGCGGTTTTCATCCTCATACAATAGCCCAGTAAGATTACTGTGGGCGCTATTGCGCAGCAGGGTATATACCTTTTGCGAGCCACTGTAGTCATCAATCATGATCATTGATATTTCAGGCATTAGGGTTGCTGCTCGGCCTTGAATACGATTGATTTTTTCTAATGCGGCTAGAATTTCAGGGGCGACTTTTGTGGCTAAGTCGTATTGATGCGAAAGAACTGGCTCCAGTTTATTACGTAGCATTTCCAGTAGTTCCAGTTTTGGCTGATCACTGTAATAGCGAATATCTGGATCAGATAGCACATGCGCTTCGTTGTCGACTAAGTGCTTTTTCACATCCTTGCTAGCATCGCGATACCAGTAGTTGGTCAGTTTAATGCGCTCGTTTTGGGGCAGCATGGTTAAGAAATTAGCTTCACCTTCCATACGTAAAAAATCCATATAGAGACGAGTCATTAATTGATGTCCTACATTTCCAAAGACATCGAATTCTGCGACCAGTAAGTAGTGAATACGCTCAAGTAACGGATAACCGACAATCCAAGCTGTTTTTGGATACTGGCCAACTAGGCCTTTCACCACAGTAGCACTGTCGAAATGACGTGTAATTGTTAGTGCAGCGTTCGGATTGTTGCCATCACCATCCCACACTAAGTCTAGATTCAGGTGCTTACCTTCAGGAAAACGGTCGAGCAACATGGAATTCTTCGCATCGAGATACTTACTGTGTAGGTTGGAATATCGCAGCCAGTTGGCGAGTATTCCGGTATTACTTTCCGCTTCACCTGGTAAACGTAGATTATTACTTTGTTCAGCTAAAAACTTTCCATATTGTTCTTCGTCATAATCGTCAGGATCGACGAAAAAGGCCCAGAAATGATCATCAATAACATTGAGTGCTACTTGGCCACGACAGACTGGTCCCTTGATAAAGCCTTTAATAATGTATTCGGATTCCTCCAGCATGAAACGATAACGGCTATTGATTGGCAGTGCCTGAAAGGCGATAAAGGGATTGGCCGCAGTCTTTGGGTCGTAATCCGGAAGTACGTCGACCGTGTAGTCGGGCGTATTGAATAATGATTTCATCCAATCCATACGCTCTTCGTTCAGGCGATAGGGCATTAGTGTTTTAGCAACTACAGTGCTGGTATCGCGTTTTAAACGATAGTAAATGCGTTTAGCTCCTGGATCATCATATGGACGACGCGTCGCAACTGGGCGGATTGGTAATCCTGGCGCTGAATAAGAGCGTACCAGTTTGAAAAAATACTCAGGCTGTTGCTGGGGTTCGCTACCATTGAATAGTGGCTCTTCAGAGAAATACAGACTCGCGAGAAATAAGTGCTCGTACATATAACGACTAGCAAGTTGCTGTTTTAAGTCGTCACTGTTGAGGTAGGCTTCCCAATGACTCACTCGCTGCTCCACAGCACGGGGTAGTTCTATGGGGCTAGCCATTGGCGCACCGCGCTTTATCCAGTCGGTAAGTAGGCTATATTCCTCGTCTTTTAGTCCTGGTAGAGCGTAGGGCATTCCCCAAAGCGGATGATCATCTGCGAATTCATTAAACTCTCCACGAGTAGGGCATTGACGCTCACTATTTAAATGTAATTTAAAATCGTCGTCTAATAGGGTATCAGCGGGTAGTGGCTGGTTCTTTTTTAATACCAGCATTTGGTACATAACAGAGTTGGTTAGATTGATCTCGGGCGTTTGTGAGCGTTCGTTCAATACAGAAAAAAATCCTTTATTACGCCATTCTTCTGTATTCTCAGCGTCGATACCTAATCGTGTAGGCTCGCTAGCGATTAAGCGTGTGCCGTTATAAATAGGAGTTTTTGATGCGCCACGCATTATCCCTTCTGCGGAGGATAGTTTGAGTTGGCAAGGAGCATCATAGCAAGAGTGACAAACCACACAGCGGTTTTCGAGTATAGGTTCGATTTGTTCTGTGTAGTAAGTCGCATTATCTGTATTGGCTAATGCACGGTGATCGGTAATAACCGTTTTACCGAAAAGAGATTCAACATTGGTGTTCTTCCAGTCTACCGCCGCGCAACCTGCCAGCAGTAACACCGGCAAAATGAGTTGGGTGATACGTACTTTTTTTAACAGGTCGAGCAAGCGATAAAACATGCAATTTAATCTCTTTAATAATTAAGCGTAAGCGTAAGGACCGCCTTTTTTTAGCGCTGCCTTGTATGCACTGAGTGCGTGAACTTTTTCCACAAATGCCAATACGTGCGGCAATTTACTCGCCACTTCTGAGCGGCTCATGGCTGCTTCGAGTGGGAAAATCATTTGGAAATCTGCGCCGCTAAGCTCGTCGCCTGCAAACCACGTATTCTTAATCAAATGATTTTCAATAAATTGCAGGTGATTGGTAACGTTTGGATCGACGTAAGATTTTAACACCTGATTAGCAATGCCTTTAGCGACAGGGCGAACAAAGAATGGCATAGGTGCAGATTTCACTTTCTGAAAAATCAGCGCCATAACCAAGAATGGCATTAATGATCCTTCGGCATAATGCAGCCAGTATTGTAACTGGTTGTACGCATCACTGCCGACTTCTGGCATAAAGCGGTCTTTACCATAGGTATTAATTAGATAGTCGATAATAACCGCGGATTCTGCGATGGTTTTGCCGTTATCAGTAATCACGGGTGATTTACCTAATGGGTGAATAGCTTTAAGGCTTGGCGGCGCTAGATTGGTTTTAGGATCACGTTCATAGCGTTTGATTTCGTACTCAACGCCTAATTCTTCTAACAACCAGAGTATACGTTGAGAACGTGAGTTCTCTAAATGATGAAGCGTGATCATAGTAGTCCTTAAAAAAGTACGGTTATTGAGCGTGGGATATCAATAAACAGAAGGATGTTATAAACGACGTTCGCAACTATTTAAAGTGCTGAGAACGCCGTTATTGAGGTAAGACAGAGTGTTGCGGCTTAAAACAAAATCAGATTTAGCTGCGAAATCGGAATTGGTTCAATTTTGTACTGATGTTTGTTGCTAGTACTTCTAAATCTGTGCCGTTGCCTTGTATGACGCCTGCGGCTTCAAGAATATGATCTGATAGGTCTTTCAGATGAGTCATATTTTTATCAATTTCCGCAGTAACGGCACTTTGTTCTTCGGCAGCCGTAGCGATTTGGGTACTCATGTTTTCTACGTTATCGACCAAGGTTGTGACCTCGTCCATGTGCTGAGCGGTTTCTTCGACTTTCGTGAGGCTATCTTGAGTACCTAGTTCAGAATCTGTAATTGAATTTCGCACATTATTTACTTGATTTTGTAATGAGTGAATTTTCGCACGAATTTCTTCCGTACTTTGCGCAGTACGGCTCGCTAATGTTCTTACTTCATCGGCAACAACGGCGAATCCTCGTCCTTGCTCACCGGCTCGGGCGGCTTCAATCGCAGCGTTCAGTGCGAGTAGATTCGTCTGTTCCGCTATCGTTTGGATCACATCTAATACCGCTCCGATTCCAGTGCTCTCTTGTTCTAATAATGTCATGTTTTCGATTGAGTGTTGCATGTTCTTGCGTAGCGCTCGAATGGTCGTTCTTGCGTTGTCAGACATGTGATGACTCGCTTGAACCTTTATTCGGGTATCTCGCATACTATTTGCTGCGTGCTCTGCGTGAGTAGCTACTTCAGCAACAGAGGCACTCACTTCCGTGGTTGCTGTGGCAGCAGAATTAACCTCTTCATTTTGTTGATAGACTTGGGTGACAGTCGTTTGTGTCGCGTCCTTCAATTGCATGGATTTTGCGGTGAGCTCATTTGATGTGTGTTGCATATCCGCCATGAACTCTTCGAGCTGCTGCATCAGGTCGTTCATTGCGTGCCCTAGATTAATAAATTCAACTTGACCTTTGGGGCTGAATCTTGCGGATAGATCGCGTTTTTCCGCTATTTCTTTAATTTTTTGAATAAATGTTAAGATAGGGCCAGTAATTCGTTTAGAAATTAGAACGCCTATAACAATCGCGAGAGAGGAGATGATTAATGTACCAATGGCTATATCGAGTATTAGTCTGTTAGTCATTGTTTCAATAGAAGCGAACGCCTCATTTACATTCAATTAGTTAATCAGTGCCCAGCGGGTGCCCAAGTAGTCGATGAACGTATACGAGGTTAAAGTCTCTTGCCCTAACGGACTATCAATGATTTCTGTTCCCTTAGATCCATTTAATGCCTTAGTAACTGCCAGTGTATCGGCCGTTTGTATACCAATACTTGAATCTCGAATAGCAATTTCACGGATCGTTTTATCGGGTGTTTTAACGGCCTTCAAAGCTTCAATAAAAGCGTCTTTATTCTCTACTAGCATTCGACTTTGGTTGCGAAATTTTTTGTCTGGGCCAACAAGGTAGGTTTCACCGGTTTGTCCGTAGCCGACGTCTTTCCAATTAAAATTACTCGTCATTATCTGGTTGATAGCATCTACAGGCATTTGAAATATTAGAACGCCAACTATTTCTTCGCCGTCCATGATTTTCTTAGAAATAAAAGATGCTGGTGCATTGTAAGAGGGCACGTACGGAGCGAAGTCGATGAAGCTCGGTTCTTCATTAGTCGCTTCCATTGCTTTGTTGAATGCCTGACCGAGACCCGAATCGGCATAAGCTCCAGTCTTTAGAGACGTCGCGAAATCTAATTCTTTAAAAACAGAGTACACGACGTAGCCATTTTGGGGCTCAACTAAAAATATATCGTAGTAGCCAAATCGTCTTTGAAGATCGTGCAGATAGGGATGAACATACTGGTGAATTTTGTCGTATATAGTTTGATTTGGGCTACTTATCATTAAGTCTTTTTGACCTAATGGATTTGGATTTTCTGCAATGTAGGCTAATTGCAATATTTGGCTAGTTTTGGGTAATTTATTCAACAAATCCGTTGGATTTGAATTGGCTCCTTGATTCAGAGATTGGAACTGGCGATCAAACTCGTTTTGGTAGTAATTGGATAATGCGCTCGATGTCGTTGCATTGATATCGAGTTGATAATTTGTAAATGCGTCACTTAAGGTCGGTAGAATATCGACAATCAGAGGATTTTGACTGACGCTGGTTATTTGATTGGAAATGCTATCCAAGTAATCTTGAATTCTAGCTTTGGTTTGTTCTCGCTGACTAACTAGGCGTTCATTGACCTGTTTCAGCATACTATCTTTTGCAACAGACGTACCTGTAATTAGACTAATACCAGATGTAACGACTATCGCTAGGATCGTCGTGATTGTGATTACAAGTACAATTTGTGTTTTGAGCTTCATCAAGAAACACCATTTAAAAGCATTCCCCTAAGAGTAGAATATATCCAGCATAGTATTGGCGATTGGAATATAATACCGCCTATCAAGAACATGTCTTTTGTGACTAATATTAAGCAATGAGAAAGAAGAGAGATATTTATGGAGCGTGTTGAACGCGATTTCTATGCTCGTGAGCAAGAAGATCAAGAAGCCTTTTTGAGCCAAACATGGTGTAACACCTGTATGGAAGCCGACTTAGGCATGAAAGATCCAAAAGAATACGAGCAAGATGGCGTTATCTTTGTTGAAGGCGCATGTGTTAAGTGTGGCGAGCCAGTGTGTACTGAGATTGCTGATGACGACACAGACGGCGAGTGGGAAGACGAAGCTTAATTGCTGACTGCTGCACTCGGCAGTGCGACTATGCCGAGTGCATACGTAGCTAAGCCGAGTGCAGCAGTAGCATGCCACTTAGTTGCGGCTAATGTAGCTCAAAATTTCTACAATCTGTTGCGGAGTTTCGCACACTGCCATTGCCGCAGCATCGACCTCCTTTAATGGATGCGTTAGCGCTGGATCGTGTTGGACAATTAAAGATTTCCCTAGAGCTGCTGCATAGCCTGCATCAAACGCCGCATTCCATTGCTTGTACTTATCACCAAACCGCACGACTACAATGTCGGCATCGCTGATTAACTTGCGGGTGCGCAAGGCGTTAATCTTGGCGGCTTTGTGATCTTTCCAGAATGGTGTCGCTTCCGCTCCTAAAATCTCATCGCCACAATCATCGCTCGAAGCGTGATCGGTATTGGGCGAGGTTAGGGTTACTTGTAGATCTTTCTCGGCAATACCGCGGGTGATCTCATTACGCCAATCAGTATGAATTTCGCCAGATAGATAAACGGTCAATTTCATCGTTATTCCTCTTTTACGAGTTTTGTTCAGCTTGTAAACGCAACGCTGCTTTTTGCCAGCGTGTGAACAGCATGGTAGTGACAAATACGGTGAGTGTCAGCGCGATCAGGAGCCAGCCCCAAAGCTCGGTGCCTTGGGTGAACAACACCGTAATCGCGAAGACAAAATACAGCATGATGACATACGCCAACCACGATGCCGCCTTGTGAGATTTCTTTAGCAAACCCGGAATAAATAGCAGTAACGGTAGCGAGCGCAAAGCCCAATACAAGGTGCCGGTTGCATACAACACTGTGGCGGAATCGAAGGTTTGTGGCGGGCTTCTAAAGGTATACGCTAACAACACTAGGAGCGTTCCTAAATAGCTTGTCAGCATGAGTTGATAGACGCGGGTTAATTTCATACATCCGCTCCTAGGCGCTTGGCCAAGGTTGCAATGCGCTTACCTTGAGCTTTGCAAAGTGCAATCTCGTGCTCAGATAGTTCATTGCTGCCATCCTGGCCGCTGTGATGGCTCGCGCCATAAGGCGTGCCACCCGTTTGGGTATTGGTTAAACCCGCTTCGCTATAGGGTATGCCTGCGAACACCATGCCGTGATGCAGCAGCGGCAACACCATGCTCATTAGGGTCGTTTCTTGGCCACCATGCAATGACGATGTTGAGGTGAACACTCCCGCTGGTTTATCGATTAGCGCGCCGGTTAACCAGAGGTTGCTGGTGCTATCGAGAAAATACTTGAGCGGCGCTGCCATATTGCCAAAGCGAGTTGGGCTACCCAATAGTAGGCCAGCGCAGTGTTTTACATCATCAAGAGTGCAATATATCGCACCTTCGCTCGGTACGGCTGGGCTGCTCGCTTCATTGGTTGGCGATACTTCTGCGACAGTGCGAAGACGCGCTTCAAAGCCTACTGCTTCGATGCCGCGAGCCATGTACTTGGCCATTTCTGCCGTTTTGCCATGGCGACTGTAATACAGCACCAATATATAAGGCTGAGACATTATAAAATTTCCAAAACCTGTTGCGGTGGACGACCAATGCGCGCGTTCTTACCTTTGATTACGATAGGGCGTTCAATCAGCTTTGGATGAGCGCACATAGCTTCGATTAAGGCGTCGTCACTTAGGCTAGTGTCAGACAGGTTTAATGCCTTGTAGTCGTCTTCTTTAGTGCGCAGCAGTTGGCGCGGCGTTAGGCCTAGTTTGGTGAGCACATCGCGCAGGGTCTCTGCGGAAGGAATGTCTTTCAGGTACTCTACTATCACTGGCGTGATACCTTGTTCTTCAAGTAAGGCAAGGGTCTCGCGCGATTTCGAACACCGAGGATTGTGATAAATAGTGATTTCGCTCATGCTTTCTGCTGTCCCGATTACATTTTCAATGCCGGTATTGTAACTACATTTTCAAAAGGATGCGCATGAAGCCCAGACTAAACCTGAAATGGCGTCGTACTGCTCAGATTATTTGGAGCACACTGACGCGTTTTGAAAGCATGGAGCGTCGCCGTGACGCTGCGGCCTTAACTTATACAACGCTGTTTGCGTTAGTACCTGTATTGACCGTAAGTTATTCGATCTTGAGTGCCTTACCGGCTTTGCAAAGCTGGGGCGAACAGGCGAATGCGCAGCTATTTGCGTATGTGATGCCTGAAGGCAGCGAGGTCATTTCGGAATATTTACAGCAGTTCAGTCAGCAGGCGCGCAAGTTAACTTGGGTTGGTTTGGTATTCTTATTTATCACGGCGTTTATGCTGTTGCAGACAGTTGAAACCCAGTTTAATCGTATTTGGAATGTACAAACTTCGCGCTCGAAGATTCAAACCTTTTTCCGTTATTGGGCGGTATTGAGTCTCGGTCCGCTCTTTTTCGGTGCTGCTTTTGCCACCACTTCGATTGTTGCATCTTTGCCGTTGTGGGGCGGCGATTTAGCCACTAGCGTTGAGTTTATTGCTCATTTGCTGCCTTGGGCTCTTAGCAGTATCGCTATTGCTTTGCTTTATATTGTGGTGCCTAACTGCAAAGTGCCTGTGCTGCATGCATTCATCGCATCGACGGTCATTGCCACTGTTTTTGAGTTAGCCAAATTTCTATTTAGCGAAACACTCGGAATGTTTCCTTCTTATAAATTGATCTATGGTGCGTTTGCTGCGGTGCCTTTGTTTTTATTGTGGATGTACGCGTCGTGGATGTTACTGCTGCTGGGAGCTGAATTGACGTTTAGTTTAAGTCATCACCGCGCGGCGAAGAAAAATGGTAATTCTGCACTAGAGCGTCTGCGCGTAGCGGCCACGCTTTATGAGGCCCAACAAAAAGGTGGTTTGCTCACTGAAGATCGCTTACGCAAACGCCTTGATGACATTGGAGCCGAGCGAATTTCAGCAATCTTAAGTGACTTTCAACAGCAACGTTGGGCTACCATCTCGCATGAACAAGAATGGACTTGGTTACGGGATCCGCGTTCGCTGACATTGGCCGAGTTTTTTGCGCACGAGCCTTTAAAGGCAATGAGCCAGATAGAGGGCAGTGGTAGTGTGAGCAACGATCCATTGAAACAACGCTGGGTGGCTTGGCAACAGGATTGGCAGAACACGATTACTGATGATTCAGGTCGTTCGTTAGATAGCTTGTTTCAGTAATAATGAGAAACCTTGATCACTAAGCTAGTTATTGCATTTTGGGTGCATAGAATCGAGTCAATTTAATTTAGTCAGGATGATTCATGAAGAATGCTCTGCAAGAGTCAAAGCTAGAAAACGCCTCTCCGGAAATTGCTGCACCGAGCGTGTCATTGCGAGTACATCCGTTGCGTTCAAGCTTGTACGAAGAGCTGCACAATCGACCGTCGCCGATTATTGATCGCGATTGTCATGTCGCACATTTCACCGTTAAGTTAAGCGATAATCGTCAGGAGATGTACGAGCACGTAGTCGATTTATGTCGGCGCTTCAGTGTGCCTTCTCCGGCGCCAGAATCGAGCTGCTTGTACCAAGATTTCGGTGGTTTTGAACTGCGTTGGGAACGCCACTTGGAGTTCGCCAACTTCACCTTCATTTGTTATGACTTACTGCCATTTGATGCCGATGCGTTGAGTTTCATTCCTAAAGATTGGTTGGCTGCGTTACCGGGTGAACTGGTGGTGGCGGTTAATATCTCGGTGTTGCATGAAGAACCTAATGAAACGTCGATTCGTCGCTGGTTTGAAGGGCAGCGTGTTTCGGGGGCGTGGGTTGCAGATGACAAAGCCCAGGTGTGGACGGCATTTAAGCTGCACAGTGACGGTTTTGGTCGTATTGTTACCTACAGTAAATCATTAACCAGTTATCAAGCTGGGCGCTTAATTCAGCGTTTGTGTGAATTAGAAACCTATCGTTTGATGTCGTTAATGGCGTTGCCGATTGCGCGGCAAATGGGTTCTGAATTGACTCGTATTGAAGACTCGTTAGCGACACTGAATCAAAGTATTTCAGAAATTGATGTCGATAAAGACGAACGCATGTTGCTGCAAGAGTTGTCGCAACTCGCAGCAGAGGTTGAACGTCATCGCTCGAATACTAACTTTCGCTTCTCTGCGGCGGTGGCCTATCACGATTTAGTGCGTGACCGTTTGCGGCAGTTAAAAGAAAGCCCAGTGGATGGTACCCAAAGCTTGCGTGAATTCCTTGAGCGTCGTTTAACACCTGGCATAAAAACCTGTAATTCGGTGCGCGATCGCTTAGAAGACTTGTCTCGACGTATTCACCGTACTACCAGTTTGTTGCGTACGCGGGTGGATTTATCCATTCAAGAGCAGAACCAACATTTACTGTCGTCAATGAATCGTCGTAGTCAATTGCAGTTGCGCTTACAACAAACCGTCGAAGGCTTGTCGGTTGTCGCTATCGGCTACTACATACTTGCCTTGCTAGGAATTGCGTTTGCTGGTTTGCATGATTTTGGCGTTCCAATCGAAGAGACAACCGGCAAAGCGATCGCTCTGCCGTTTGTTTTAGGGGCTGTTTACCTTGGTGTTCGCAGTTTGCGTCAACATATCACTCGTAGTAGTCGCGGTAATGAGCGGCAAAAAGATGACGCTAAGCGGTCGTGATTGGCCGCTAATATTCTTAACTTATTGATTTTAAAAGACCTTTATAGACTGGCTTAGTAATTGCTGTACCTCATTAATAGCGAACTTAATGAGGTATTCGCATGAACCAATCGTCCTCTGCTTCTACGCAATCGTCATCCGAACTTTCAGAGGTGTTATCACGCTGCTTAACGCCGAGTCTAATGCCTGTTCGTTATCTTAATACCCCTAGACCACAGCCTTGCCCGGTGATTTGGGCGTTATCTTTCTTACGTCGCAGCATGATTCATGAGCGCGATTTGGGTGATCAATATGGTGCGATGGCGTTAGCCAGCGTAAGCGAAGTGTTGCAAAACATGGATGCACCGACCGATGCCTTGCGTCGTCGTGCCGAAGCAGAAGCGTACGACTATATTGCCAACTATACTGATTTATTGGCAGAGGCCGGTGCATCGGCACAACTGCTCGAAGGGTATCAATGCGTATTGCAGGTATTGGCAGCGTTGGATTTGGTACGCAAACAGGAATTATTGACCGGGGTGTTGACCAGCTATGCCCGAGTTCAAGAAGTATATGAGGCTATGTATGTGGCGCACAGGTAGTATTTTATTGTTGTCGATTATCTCGGCGGCGGTTCAGGCTGAAGGTCTTTATTGGCGTAATGATGTGAATGGCGGTGTTGAAAGTGGCGCCGGAACACGATTTTCGTCGAATGAATTGAGTTTGACCATTCCACTAGAACGCAAAAGAAATGGCAGTGAAGATGTATCTACCGCACTCAATTTAGATTTAACAGAGTTCCGTTGGTCGGGTACTACCGCTGCGCAGAATGAATATTATTGGATCTCCATGCCGATTAGTTATCGTCAGCGGCGTAGTGGCGGCCAAGAGTTCTACATTCGTGCAGAACCGGGATTGATGACCGATTTAAATGCCTTGGAAGGTAAAAATATCGGTGTGAATTTGGAATTAAGTGGCCGCACCTATGTGTCTAAAAGCGATTTTTGGCAATACGGCATCATAGTTGATCGTGAATTTGGCGATTTTAATCCGCGACCTTTAGTCGGTTATGCCACTAAGCCGACGGCACAAACAGAAATGTTATTGGGGTTTCCTAAAACGTTAATTCAGACCCGTTGGTCTCGCGAAGTTTCAACGTACTTATCGATTCGTCCTGCGGGTGGGGTATGGCGTGAAGAAGTTACTTTGGACGCAGCGGCTACCGCAACACCGAGTGTTTCCGATGTTAAATACACCAACTGGCGTATGGGTGTCGGGGGGGAATTTCATTGGCGCGAACGCTTTTGGTTAAACGGGGAAATAGGTCAATTGCGTAATCGTCGCATACGTGCAACCGATAATACCGGTGTTGAGGTTGTCGCAACACCGGGGCAAGACGCTTATTGGCAAATTGGTATTACGGCTCGGATGCCTTAGTCGAAGGATCTGTCATCTCTGAATCAGCTGGCGCCTGTTTGTTATTTAAAATTGGGCTTGGGGCCGCAGTGGTATCTGCGGCCTTTTCATTGGCTAATAATGTTTGGCTAGCGCGCATCTTTCGTTGCGTTGCCCAGTCGCTCATTAACCGTTCTAGCTCTCTCGGTGTTACCGGCCCAAAACTCAATAGTGCGCTATGAAATTCTTTTAAATTAAAGTCATCCCCTAATTGTTTTTTAGCTTTTTTACGCAAATTTTCTAATGCCCAATTACCCATGACAGCGGCTGTTGCTACGCCCGGATGGGTATTTATATGTTGCAATAAAGTACTCATCTGCGTCTCGGTTAAAGGTGTGTTAGCCGCGATAAATTTGCGCGCATCTGTGGCGCTCCAGCCGAGGTGATAGATGCCCGTGTCGACGGCTGCGGCAGCTAAAAGGCTGAGTTCGCTCACTTGTTGACCAAACTTTTCTTCGGCGGTGAAATATCCGCCCATTTCAATGGCAAATTTTTGTGCATATAAAGACCATCCTTCAGTAATTGCCGGATGCGGTACTAGACGCATGATCTCTGCGTTGTCGGGATCGGAGAGTACGGCACCTTCTTGCATGTGACGCCCAGGAATCGTCAGTGCGAAAATCTCAGCCGGTTGATTCTCTCGTGGAACATGAAGTTGTGCCGTAGGATTTAAATAATAAATACCGGGCGTTTCATCATTAAACGCAGGCGCTGAATAGTAAGCTGAAGGCGCTAGCCCTTGACGCTCCATCGAAACTTCTTGAATGGCAAGTGCATACGGAGGTAGCACGGCAAAATAGTGCGGAACCTGTTTTGCCATGTAGCGAATGCGTTGGCGTTGAAAATTAACCAAATCCTCACGTCCAGCGGTGCTCGCTGGGAAGGTATATGAGGCCGCTTGCATGCGCTGATAAAGTGCTTTCAGGGCGGTGTTAATATCCTCAGATGTGGCATTGGGCTTGAGGGCATTGCTAGGTAGCATGGCCAAATGTAAAGCCGCTATCGCATCACGTGCACGCTGATGTATTTCGCTCGGGGCTGCATCGCTACCGCTAAAATAAGCGACTCGTTCATTGTACTCTTCATCTGATAATGGCGAATTATCTTCACGCGTAGGTAACCCTGCTAGAAATAAATGCAAGCGGTCGTAAGCTGGTTTTACATCATTCAGTAAGGCTTCTTTTGCTTTGTTTTTTAATATGCGTGCGCTAGATGGGTGTAGCTGAAGATGTTCGATTTTTAATGAAATATCGCGCCATAAAGGTGAGTCGCTGCCTGCGGTGAATGGAGCTCCAGCGAGTATGCCTGAAATAGCCGTTTGGGCGTCGGCCAGAGTTGCGGCCGTTGGGCGTTTTCCTGCACTGATTTCGTCTTGTATTTGTAATTGCCAGTTACTGAATAGTAAAGGGATACCTTTTAAGCGCCGAATGTATTCGTGAGCATCACCAATATCGGCTACCGGATGGTGGTTAATCAACACGTCAAGAGCATGCAAATGCCAGCTATCGGCGCTGCTCAAGCTAGTACGCGCACCATCATTGGTGTTAGCGCCTAGCCGGAATTCTAGTGTTTCGTTTAGGGTAACTGCAATCGCTCGCTGAGTCGGAGGCAGAGCGGCAACCGGCAAGCTCGTGAGTTGCTGACGAATATCGCGCAAGCGTTGTTGGCGCAGCTCGCGTTGTGTTGCCGTTAGGTCATCCCAACGATCGCTATCGCCTAAGCCTAACTGACTTTGCAGGGCCGGATGTTGGTCAATTTCAAACTGATAGAAATCATTAAAAATTTGATTGGCTGTCGCAAGTGTTTGCGCTTTTTCATCATCGCTGTAATGGGGAACCGATTCATTGTTGATGGATTGTAGTGGTAAACAGGCGGAGAGTGCAAAGAGGGAGACAAGTGCCGTCAATCGGCCAAGTACAGGCAAAATCATGGTGGTAAAAAGCTCAAAAATTTCGTTGGATCGAAGTGTAACAGCAGTTAGGCTGTTTGGTCAGATTTGAACCGTCGTTTGTACTGCGTATGCGTGTTAAAGTCATGTTTTGCAATAGGAAATAGAATTCATGTTGTTTCGCCGTGTGGTAATACCATTCGCCTTCATGCTGCTAGGTGGCATTAGCTTAGCTTGTCAGGCCGTCACGCCGTTTCCGGTATCGAAGCAAATCGACTCTTTCGATAAGGACGTTACTCGTTATCGGTTGGTTTTATCCGGATTAAAGACGGAGCAAGCAACGACATTCGGCGAAGATGAACGGCGCTTGTCAGGTACGCTAAATCGAACTGTTTGGCGTTTACAGGATGATCTTAGTATTGATGAGTTGTTTTCATTTTATCGCGAGCAATTTAATGGCGATGAGCGCGTGCTATACGAATGCGTGGGACTAGATTGCGGGAGTAGTGCGTTTTGGGCAAATGAAGTCTTTGATAATCCGCGTCTCGTGACCCGCGATAAAGATCAGGCCTATATTGCGACGTTAAGTGATCTTGAAGACGGAAAGCAAAAAGTTACTGCTGTGTATATTGCTCGTCGCGGATCGCGTCAGACCATGATCAATGTTGATGAAATGATCACTGCTGACGCTGTATCAGATCGACAATCGTTAACGGCCAAAATAAATGATGAGCTAACTCACAGTGCTGGTTGGTTATCTGGCTTTAAAACGAATAAAGATCAGCTTGATGAGAATGCGAGTCGTGAGTTACTCGATATTTTAGCCAACTTAAATCCAGCGCTTAAAAGCCGCCTTAACTTGGTTGTTCATTGTTACAGTGCTCCTCATATGAAAGACAATTTGAGCTGTTCTGAACGCTTGGCGGAGTCACTGCGCCAGCGTGTCTCTAGCCCCAATAATCCCGTCCAAATATATGCTCAGGGAGCATTAACATTGACGCCAAATAATGATTTGGCTCCAGCGCTACGCTTTGTATTTTGGCCTAGGAGGTAATTGTGAAAAAACGTGTTGCTCTTGCGCTTGGTAGTGGTGGTGCTCGTGGTAATGCTCATATCGGCGTAATTGACGCTTTGGTAGAGCGCGGATATGAAATTGTGAGTGTGTCTGGTTGCTCAATGGGGTCGATTGTTGGCGGCTTTTATTGTGCGGGTAAACTCGATCAGTATCGAGAATGGGCTTGTGGATTAGGCTATTTGGATGTGCTTCGCTTGGTGGATTTTAGTTTACTGTCGAGCGGTGCCATTCGCGGCGATAAAGTGTTTGGTGTGCTTAGCGAGATGCTCGATGGCTGCCTTATCGAAGATTTAGATATCCCGTTCACGGCGGTGGCAACCGATTTGCGTGATAAAAAAGAGATTTGGTTTCAGCGTGGCCTGTTGCGTGATGCGGTACGAGCTTCGTCAGCCATTCCGACGGTGATGAGTCCGGTGCTTTTGAATGGACGTATGTTGGTAGATGGTGGCGTGTTGAATCCGCTGCCAATTACGCCCTGCGTTTCTGCTCATGCGGATCACATTATCGCGGTTGATTTGAATACCGATGTGCCGATGCCGCACGATTTGATGAATACTCTCTCTAAGGTACAAAGTGAGAAGGAGGATTGGTTTAATGTGGTGCTAGATAAAGCCAGTCATTGGTTGGGCAAGTATTCGAAGGGCGCCCGTGAACAAGCCGATGAGAATTTAGGCAAGATAGAGATCCTCAACCAGATGTTTGAAGTCATGCAGTCGTCGCTGACGAAATTTAAAACGGCGGGCTATCCACCGGATCTAATGATTAAAATTCCTACCTCCTGCTGTCAAATGTATGAATTTTACCGAGCGGAAGAGATGATACGTATCGGCTATCGTATTGCTAGCGAAGCACTTGATGCCTACGAAATGGGACATAGTAGCCTGTATGGTGAGCGCTTAAACTGAGCCACAATAGCCTAGGGATGGCCGCTAGCGCCTGAATTCGGTAAACTAACAGGCTTTACACTGCCAGCGAATAGCATCACTCCATGAGTCATACCGATATGAACTTTCAGCAACATGCGTCCCAAGCGATCGATGAGTTGCGTACCGTACAGGATATGATTCGATGGGCGGTTAGTCGCATGTCAGAAGCGCAGCTATTTTACGGTCATGGCACCGACAATCCATGGGATGATGCATTGCAGTTAGTAACGCATGCGTTGAGCTTGCCATGGAATTTAGCGGAGGAATGGCGCCACTCTAGATTGACTCGTTGCGAGCGCGAAGCGGTTATCAACGTATTGGAAGCGCGCATCGAAAATCACGTTCCAACACCTTATATCACAGGTATTGCTTGGTTTTGTGGTCAGCCTTACAGCGTTGATGAGCGGGTGCTGATTCCGCGCTCTCCCATTGCTGAGCTGATCGAAGAGCGTTTTGCTGACTACTGGCAGGCCAACCAAGACCCAACGCGCATACTCGATTTGTGCACTGGCTCTGGTTGTATTGGTATTGCTTGCGCGTTGACCTATCCAGAAGCGGAAGTCGAATTGTTGGATATCTCTTTTGATGCCTTAGAAGTGGCAGAGGAGAACATTCATAATCATCAAGTTGAAGATCGAGTAATTGCTTTGCACTCCGACTTATTCGCCTCGGCATCGGGTCGTTATGACATCATAGTATCCAATCCGCCGTATGTGGATGAAGACGACATGGCATGTTTGCCAGAAGAGTTTTTACATGAGCCAGAATTGGCGTTGGCCGCGGGCCAAGATGGTTTAGACTTAGTTCGTATCATGCTCGCTCAAGCCAGAGAATACCTGACTGATGACGGCATATTCGTGCTTGAGGTCGGCAACAGTTGGCCAGCGTTACGCGCAGCGTATCCTGAATTACCATTTAGCTGGCCCGAATTTAAACGTGGTGGTCATGGTGTGTGTGTCTTACATGCCCGCGACTTAGAACGATTAGCTGAAAGCGCCCTTACTCAGTAATAAGAATTCAGAGACGAGAATTTTATGTCTGGAAATACCCTTGGAAAAAGCTTCACCGTTACAACCTTCGGTGAAAGCCATGGTTTAGCATTGGGCGCCATTGTTGATGGCTGCCCGCCAGGAATTCCTCTAACAGAAGAGGATTTACAAGCGGATTTGGATCGTCGTAAGCCTGGTACATCGCGTTATACCACGCAGCGTCGAGAGCCTGATCAGGTTAAAATTCTATCGGGTGTATTTGAGGGCAAAACCACGGGTACGCCGATTGGTCTATTGATCGAAAATACCGATCAGCGTTCTAAAGACTATTCCAATATTGCCAAGACTTTCCGCCCAGCACATGCGGATTATGCTTACACGCAGAAGTACGGCTTTCGCGATTATCGTGGTGGTGGTCGTTCTTCGGCGCGTGAGACGGCGATGCGTGTTGCTGCCGGTGCTATTGCTAAAAAAGTATTGGCAGAGAAGGGCATTCAAATTCGTGGCTATTTGTCTCAACTTGGTCCTGTAAAAATTGACTATGCTCACTTCGATTGGGAACAAGTCAATGAGAATCCATTCTTCTGCCCTGATCCAACCAAGATCACAGAAATGGAAGACTACATGATTGCCTTACGTGAAGAAGGTAACTCGGTTGGCGCTCGTATCAGTGTAGTGGCGAGTGGTGTGATGCCTGGATTAGGCGAACCTATTTTTGATCGTCTTGATGCCGAACTTGCTCATGCACTGATGAGTATTAATGCCGTTAAAGGTGTTGAAATTGGCGATGGCTTTGATGTTGTTGCGCAAAAAGGCACAGAGCACCGCGATGAGATGACTGCGGCTGGGTTTTTAAGCAATCATGCTGGCGGCGTTTTGGGTGGTATCAGTACCGGCCAAGATATCATTGCTCATATTGCGTTAAAGCCGACGTCGAGCTTAGTGATTCCTGGTCGTTCAATTGATAGCGATGGAAATGAAATCGAAGTCATTACTAAAGGTCGTCATGATCCTTGTGTGGGGATTCGTGCGACACCCATCGCTGAAGCTATGATGGCCATAGTGATTGTCGATCATCTATTACGTCATCGTGGACAGAATGCCGATGTGAATTGTTTGACACCTGTTATTGCTGGCCAAGCGCCCGAGTAATGTACGGTGATTGAAATAAAGCGGCTGAGGCCGCTTTTTTTGCATCTATTAAACCGTATCATCGCGTTCTTATTCTTAGGGTTAGTTTTCTTCTCTTCGTTTTCGTAAAGCCACTACAAGCACTTGTTATGACGATGAATTCAACTGCCGCACCAACGACTCGCTTGTCGCTATTTTATGGCTTGTACTTTGCCTTGCTTGGCTGCATTGCGCCTTACTGGGGCTTGTATTTAACCGAGCTCAGTTTTACGCCGCAGGAAATCGGTTCGTTGATGGCCTTGTTTGGTACGGTGCGTATTTTAGCGCCAAACTTGTGGGCCTATTGGGGCCGAAATATCAGTGCCCCTTTAAGAATGGTTCGAGTTGCTGGACTGCTAACTTTGTTCTGCTTTGGCGGAATATTCCTAGTGGATAGTTTTATTGGCGTTGCCTGCATTATGGTGTTGTACGGATTTTTTTGGGCGGCGATGTTACCGCAGTACGAAACAATTACCATGCAAGCATTAGGCAATAAACTAGACGAATACAGCCGAATTCGAGCATGGGGCTCAATTGGTTTTATCGCAGCAGTGATGTTGTTAGGACGGTTATTCGACGATGTCACTATCAAGGCGTTGCCAATATTCATGCTGTTACTAATGGCTGCCATCGTACTTAACAGCTGGTTATTAAAGTCAGCGACGGTGCGTCATAAAGCCACGTTAGCAGCGGGTAATATGTTGAGTTTCTTGCGGCAGCGCAAGGTGATCGCTTTTATTCTTGTTACCATTCTATTGCAAATAGCGCATGGGCCTTATTACACATTCTTCAGTATTTTCTTAGAAGAAAACGGTTATTCAAATTCGCAGATCGGACTTTTATGGTCTATAGGTGTATGCGCCGAAGTTGTTCTGTTTTGGCAATTTGGTCGAATGATGAAATTGTTGACTTGGCAGCAGTGGTTTCTTGTCAGTTTGGCTATGACAGGAGTACGCTGGTGTCTTGTTGCTTGGGCAGTTAATAATGTTTGGGTGTTAGTTGCGGGTCAAACCTTACACGCGTTCAGTTTTGCGGTAATGCATGCCGTATCGATGCGTTACATACAGATGTTTTTCCCGGCTTCGATGCAAGCCCGCGGACAAGCTCTGTATTCTAGTGTGGGATTTGGTTTGGGTGGTGCCATAGGAGCAATGCTAAGTGGTTTGTTGTGGCAGCCTCTTGGTGGGACCGGGGTATTTATGTTGGCCGCATTAGTCGCATCCGTTGCGCTGTTCATTGCTTGGTGAGGACTGCGTGATTCGCAGCATGAATGTAACACTCGATAGATAAGATTTTAGAATTAGAGGGAACACTTGATGCAAATTAATGTCACTTTTGATATGACACCGGAAGAACTTCGCCGCGTGATGGGTCTACCGGATGTTCAGGAGTTTCAGCAAGAGCTGTTTGCCAAAATGATGGAAAAAATGAATTCTGGTGAAGAAGGCTATGATCCAATGAGCCTTTATCAGCCATTGCTGAACGGTGGGGTGAACGCCATGTCTGAATTTCAGCGCATGATGTTTGCCATGATGTCTGGTAAAAGTGACGGTAAAGGCCAGTCTTAAGACAAAGCCGGTCAGTGAAGCTTAGCAATGTAACCTTTGCTCAGAACGATTACTGCTTTCGCGTGATTTTTCTGATGAAATTGCTAATTTATCTGGTAACCGTCATGCAGGTGTAAGATAACTTTACGTAGTATGAATGAACACATTTCGACTAAACCATTGAAGGAGCAATACCATGCAAGAGAACATTCTGAATGCTTTCGCTGAACAAGCCAAAACCATGTACTCACCTATGGCTAAATTCAACAGTTTGTTTGTTGATAACATGGAAAAATTGACTGAATTTCAAATCAGTGCAATTAAGAGTTACGCGGAAATGGGTCTTTCTCAGTTGAAAAGCGCCGCTGAAATTAAAGATGCTGACACTATGCGCAGCTACACTTCTGCACAAGCAGAAACTGCTACTTCTTTAAACAAGAAAATCATGGAAGATGCGAAAGCTATGTCTGACATGGCGATGGAATTCAAAACTCAGATCGAAGGTATTATGGAAGAAGTTCGTAGCACTGCAGCGACGACGGCTTCTACTGCTGCAAAGCCAGCACCTAAAGCTAAGACAGCGGCTTAATTAGCGCTAGTCGTTAAGGCCACCAATGGGTGGCCTTTTTTAATGGACGGTTTTTGAATTACTTGAGACTTCCTCAAGGTGAAGGACAATGGGTGGCGTATGAGTGTTTCAGCGGATAAGTTAGAAACGGCTGTCGGTGATATTTTAGAAATGACAGCTAAGGCAACAGAGCAAGGCAGTAAGCTTTGGGAGAAATTAATAAACCAGCCAACGACTGCAGATGATCCAGCTGCGTGTGTTCTAAACGATTTCAGCGAAGCGTTCCGCGAACTAGGAGAAGCCATGATGGCTCATCCAGGTAAGATTGTTGCGGATCAAATGGAAGTATTGAAAAAGCAGCAGGAGCTTTATCAGCATACAGTATTGCGATTTTTGGGTAAGGACGTAGGTCCGGTTGTTGAACCCGAAAAAGGTGATAAACGTTTTGCTAGTGAGCAGTGGTCAGAAAATCCCTTATTCGATTACATCAAGCAATTATATTTATTGCAGGGGAATGGCCTCATGAAAATGGTTAAAGATACTGACGGTATTAGTGACCATTCTCGTAAAAAAGTAGAATATTTGATGCGTCAATACGTGAACGCATTAGCCCCCTCTAATTTCGCCGGTCTTAACCCTGATGTTATTAACAAAACATTGGAAACCGGTGGCGCTAATTTAGTAGCAGGCATTGAGCAATTAACGGAAGATTTAGAAGCCAGCGCTCAAGGCTCTCTGAACGTGACCATGACCGATACGTCGGCTTTCCAAGTGGGTCGTAACGTTGCTACAACACCGGGTAAAGTCATCCACCAAAATGACATGATGCAGTTGATTCAATATGAACCAACGACTAAGACGGTATTTAAACGTCCACTGTTAGTCATCCCACCTTTTATCAACAAATATTACATCATGGATTTGCGTGCTGATAACTCCTTGATTAAATGGTTGGTTGATCAAGGCCACACAGTATTTGTAATTTCTTGGGTGAACCCAGGGCCGTCGTTACGTAATAAGGGCTTCGACAATTACATGCTGGAAGGCCCAGTAGAGGCTTTGGATGTTATTGAAACCATTACGGGCGAAAAAGAATTTAATGCTATCGGGTATTGCCTAGGTGGTACTTTACTGTCGGCGACTCTTGCCTACCTTAAGAAGAAACGTCGTGAACCGATTAAGTCGGCTACCTTCTTAGCTACTTTGATTGATTTTAGTCAGCCGGGTGAAATCGGCGTGTTCATTAATGAAACCGCGATAGCGGGCATTGAAAAGCAAATGAATATGCTTGGCTATTATGACGGTCGTCAAATGGCTTTTAGCTTTAACTTATTACGTGAGAATGATCTGTTCTGGTCGTTCTTTATTAATAACTATTTGAAAGGTCAGCGTCCCGCGGCATTTGATTTGTTGTATTGGAACTCTGACAGCACGAACCTACCAGCGACTATGCATTCGTATTACCTGCGTAATATGTATTTGAATAATCGCTTGGTCGAAAAGAATGCGTTAGAACTTGATGGCGTGAAGATTGATTTGTCGGCAGTTAAGATACCAACGTATTTCTTGTCGGCCTCTCAGGATCATATTGCCTTATGGCAGGCGACCTACAAGGGTGCGCAAGCCATCGGTGGTAAGCCACGCTTTGTGCTTGGTGGCTCAGGTCACATCGCCGGTGTTATCAATCCTCCAGCTGCCAATAAGTATGGTTATTGGACCAATGACGCTGGCGCGTTACCAGAACAAGCGGACGATTGGTTTAAAGCAGCCGAAAGTCATTCGGGTTCTTGGTGGGTTGATTGGCAAGAGTGGATTCAAACTCAAGGTGGCACCGAAGCCGTTGAACCTCGCGTTCCTGGTAAAGGTCCAGTGGCTGCCATTGAAGATGCGCCGGGTAGTTATGTGAAGCAACGCATTGTTGATGTGTTGGGTAAGTAACCCTTCGTGTGTATGGTTTGCCGGTGCTGAATTAGTAAGTATTGGCCAAATCATTGAAAACTAACAAAAACGGCGCTTCGGTGCCGTTTTTGTTTGGGTGGATTTCCGTTATTATCAATGTCATAACAAGTGCTGGGTGCGACCAGTAAGCAAAGCATTAAGAGGAGCATACGTGTCTCAATTTGATCAAGAATCCATTGTGTACGGAGTCATACGCCATATTCCGGCAGCTGATCCTTTTGGTTCTCGTCGCGAGCGCCGTGTTAATTGGGCTGCTATTCAAGCATTACCGTTAGGTCTGGATGAAGATTGGTCGCTATTGAAGCGCGAGATGTTTTCTATGCCCGGTGAAGATGTTTTCAGTGGCACTTATCAAACTCAGTTAATGCATTTTGCCGCATCTTACCGCGCTGTAGAGTACGAGTGGGAAAACTGGTTGCGCCAGTTTGAAGCCTTGCTAAAAAGTATGTATTGGGTGTCTGCTACAGTGCATCTTGAAACTGAATTGTCGGGTAAACACACCTTTAGCTGGCAAGCTGATGAAGGCCACTTACCATCCGATGGCGAACTTCGCATGAGCTGCGAATGGGAACGTGAGGCTTCTTTTGCAAATTGATGATGCGCCTGATGAAGGCGTAATTGCGATTCCTTACGAACGTCTTGATAAGGCCACACTTGATGCTATCGCCGAAGATTTTGTCACCCGAGAGGGCACTGACTACGGCGATGTTGAATATTCTTTGCAGGATAAAATAGCCCAAGTAATTGAGCAGCTGCGCCGTGGTGAAGCTACCTTGCTTTATGATCCTGTGCAGCAGACTTGTCATATTCAACTTACAGCAACCCTGCGCCAGTTTGGCTGGCAACCATAGGCTTTAATACCCGTCAGGCTAGTCGTAATGATCGTTTGGCACTTTTCTCCGCGCGATATCGCGTACCAAAAAACGCACTGGTAATACGGCGTCTAAAATTGTGCGACTGACGCAAGAGCTGCGACTGGTTATAAGGTCAGTCAGTATTTCTGCGCATAAGGGTGCCGATACCAGTCCGCGTGAACCATGACCAATATTCACGAAAAGTCCGGGGATTAACGGTGCTTCGACCTGCGGTATTTGCTTGCTGTTTTTACTTAACTGCTTAAATGCTTTGGCAAAAGGGCGAGTGTCCGCAAGAGGGCCAACCATAGGTAAGTAATCGGGAGTGGTGCAGCGAAAGCCGACACGGCCACCGACAATCTTGTTATGTGTTGCCATCAACTGCCACTCATCACCAAATTCTTTGAGATGATCAAGATTGGTTTGATGATCACTGTCGCGCAGTTCTGTATTGGAATCATTCAAATTATAAGTAGCGCCCAAACACAATTGCCCCGCAATTGGCGGAGCCATATAACTGTTAGCACACAGTACATGAGGCATAGCGGGTGCTGATGTGGCATCTAAATACGTTAACTGGCCACGAATATTCTTAACCGGCAAATAAGCATCCGTGAGTAATTCTTTTGCTTGCCATGCGGTGGCGATCACTACAGTAGATGCTGAGCTTTGCTCGCCAGAGGCAAAGCAGAGTTGCCATGGGGCATCATCTCGACCAGTGGGGTTTAGACTGGTTAATTCAGCCTGTTCAAAGCGAATGTTGGGATGCTGCACTAAGGCTTCGCACAACCGAGCGGGCGCCACCCATCCTGCTTGCGGATAAAATAAACCGCTATCGCGGACTTCAATTAAAGCTGATGGTGGTTGGCGGATAGCGATAAATTGCGCTTGGCGTGCGGCTTCTTTTTCGCTGCTTGCAAGCTGCATTACCCCACAAGATTGCCAGCCAAGATTTTGCTCATCGCCGTCGCCTAATTGTGCTTTCACGGAGCACAGGGCGAGTTCGTAAGCCTCTAGATAGAAGTCGGTATGAGTGGCTTTGTCATCGGCGGCCAGTTTTACGTATAAGCCGCCTTGTGGATTACCTGAGGCGCATTGAGCAATGCCTAGAGCGTCTATCAGTGTGACCTTAAAACCGGCCTCTGCCAGCGAGCGAGCGCTGTGACAGCCCGCAAGTCCGGCACCGATAACAGTGACCTCTCGACTCCCCCTCGGGTTTGGGGCGATTAGCCATGGCTCTTGTTGAAAGTATGGCGGTTGCTCCGGTCCGCACTGAGCATGATAAACACCTGCCAGCATATGACGTTTGCCGCCGAAACCCTCGGGATTATGTACTTTAAAACCGGCACCTTGTAGGCCTCGACGAACTTGGCTGGCGGCGGTAAATGTGGCGACACTCGCTTCCTTGCCTGGTTGTGGATTGCGGCTTAAGTGACGCATCTGTTGATACAATTCATCGGTCCACATTTCTGGGTTTTTAGCAGGTGAAAATCCATCCAAATACCATGCGTGGACTGGGCCTGTTAGTTCTTTTAGGGCATCGTGAACGTCGGCAAAAATCAAGGTCAAACTGATGCGTTGTTCGGGCCAGCGTAGGTGGTGAAAACCCGCGGTTAAGTGCGGATATTGCTCTAATAATGTTTGCGTAAGATCGGCAAGTTCAGGCCAAAGTGCCAATGCTTGGGTTAGTTGTTCCTTGCTTAGCGGATATTTCTCGATACTGGTGAAGTGCAGCCAAAGATCGTTTTCTTCGGCTGACTCTTGTTGATTGCGCTGTCTATTACTTTGTTGAAAAGCACGCCACGTTGCTAAAAAATTCAGCCCCGTGCCAAAACCGGTTTCGATAACGCAAAAGGGACCTTGCCATGTCGCCCAGCGTTCGCGTAATTGGTTGTGTTGGATAAACACATAGTCAGTTTCTGCTAAGCCATTTTTTAACGAAAAATAAGGGTCGTTAAATTGGGTCGACACGGGTAATCCAGCTTCGCTCCATTTTAAGGCAAGGTTTGCAGTGTTGACGCTAGCTTCAGAAGCGTTGCTTATTTCTGACATTCGGGTTTCTTCTGACACCAGTGGCGTTATGAGTTAGAGAACAAGACCGATAGTTTACCGTGCTGTCGATGCTGACGTACACTCGCGGCCTTGTTTAGCTGCCTTTTTGGGAGATTAGGGCTGTGATGGACATCCTAACTGTTCTATTTCCGGTGCTGGTATGTGCTCTAATCGGTGCATTGTGGGCGCGTTCGGGCACGAATTTCGACACCGATTTTATCTCGCGCTTGGTGCTGAATGTGGGTGCTCCATGTTTAATGCTGTCGGTTCTAGGTGGTATTGAAATAGACCTTGTTGCGTTCAATCAAACCGCTCTGGCGTGTATTTTAATCGCCTCACTGATGTCGTTGGCTGGTTGGCTCATTCCCAAAGCCTGCGGCGATGATGTTCGCACTTACTTTCCGTCGTTTGTTTTTCCTAACGTGGGCAATATGGGCCTTCCCATTTGCCTATTCGCATTTGGTGACGAAGGTCTGGCGCTAGCTTTAGCTTTCTTTATGATGCTGTCTGTAGCGCACTTTCCTGTGGGTATTTTAGCCGCTGGCGGAAGTCAAGCTGGTGGGTGGCGCGGCTTGTTTAAAATGCCGATTCTATATGCCATCGCGTTATCACTGCTGTTGCTTTGGTTTGATGTACGTTTACCTGAATTACTGCAGAATCCTATCGTGCTGATTGGCGGAATGACTATACCTTTGATGCTCATTACCCTTGGTGTGTCGTTGGTGCGCCTACAGATTACAGCGTGGCGTAAAGCCTTGTTCTACAGCGTTTGTCGAGTGGCTGGCGGCTTATTGGCAGGGCTGTTGGTGGTATGGTTATTGGAGCTAGAAGGGACAGTACGGGGCGTGGTGTTATTGCAGGCATCTATGCCCGTAGCCGTGTTCAATTACCTATTTGCCGTGCGCTACCAGCGCCAGCCCGAAGCTATTGCCGGGCTGGTGGTCACTTCGACCTTGTTGTCGTTCGTGACCTTACCGCTATTGCTTTGGTGGTTACTCTGATGCTTTTGGTGCATCGTCGATAATACGCACATCGTGCAGAATAATCGGTTGTACCGGTACATCGCGAGCACCGGTCTGGCTGTTTGCTATCGCATCCACCACGGCCATTCCAGTCACAACTTTACCGAATACGGCATAACCAAAATCACGCACGCCATTGTTTAAAAAGGTATTGTCTTTTACGTTGATAAAAAACTGGCTAGTAGCGCTATCAACAGATGCAGTACGTGCCATAGCAATGGTGCCACGATTATTTTTTAAGCCATTATCAGCCTCGTTTTTAATGGGCGGTTGTGTGGCTTTTTGACGCATGTCAGCGCCAAACCCGCCGCCTTGTACCATGAAGTCTTTGATAACGCGGTGAAACACAGTGCCGTTATAATGACCAGAGTTCACGTAAGATAAAAAGTTGGCAACGCTGATCGGCGCTTTGGTTTTATTCAGTTCTAATTCAATATAACCAACGCTAGTATTCATTCCGACCAGAACAACCTCGTCGGGGGCGGCAGCTTTGCTGTCGGCCGCAAAGCTAGAAATACTGAACAGTAGAGCGCACAGTGTCATCATCAAACGCATGGTTAATCTCCAGAGATAATTTGAATGTCTAAACCTACGGTAAGAATACGCTTTTGTGAAGGCTGTAAATGGGGTTTACGTGCAGGTTGGTACGCACAAGAGCTATTTAGTACATTTAATGGCCAATTAGCGGGTATTTTTATGGAAGTGGGAGAGTCGGGCGACTTTCAGGTGTGGGTAGACGATATTTGCTTATGGGATCGAAGAAAAGATGAGGGCTTTCCAGAAGCGGCCGATTTAAAACGACGTTTGCGTGACGCGATATCGGCGGAAATGTCTTTGGGTCACTGCGATCTGCCTGAAAGACAGATCACAGATAACGCCGGTGCTGACCAGAGCTAACTCAGCTCCAGCCACTGTTATTGCGCTTGCCGCGTAATCCAGGTAACACCAGCCCGGCAAAGATGCCGATAAATACTAAGCCGCCACCATAGAGTAAAAAGGTCTGGCGGCTGTCGTCGCGCAACTGAGCGTTTTCATTAGTCATGGTTTCAACTTGAATTTCCAGCTCTTGATTGCGTAGCGTGAGCTTTTTGGTTTTCTCGTCCAATGCCAATGCGTTGTCTGAGATGCTCATAATACGCTCTAATTCTTTTTCTAATTTAGCGTTGTCGCGAGCTAAAGTAGAACGTTCGCTCTTTACTGTTTCCAGTTCGGCTTGCAATTCACTACTCTGACTTTGCGTCGTAGATTTTTCTGCACGTAATTGTTCTAGTTCACGATTGGCTAGAATCAGCTTCTCTTTCGCAATAGGCTCATTTTCAAGGAAGCGGGTCAGTACCCAACCTTCGACACCCTTGTCGGTTTTTACCTTGGTGTAACCTTCGGTTTCGTTTTCTTCTAATACGATTAAGTGCTCACCACTTTGAATCACTTTTAGAATCCGGTATTCCTGACTAGGACCCGAGCGCAGTTGAATATAGAGTTTGTCGGAGACATAGCGCTTCTCAACGGCAGAGGCCGAGATAGCTAGCAATAGGCCAGCGAATAACAGGACGACACGTTTCACAATCGATACCTTTATTGTTGTTGTAAAAATTTAGGGAAGTACACGCTTAAATGGCTTAACGACTACCCGTTCGTATACACCAGCACTTACATAAGGATCTGCATCAGCCCACTCTTGGGCATCGTTCAAACTGGCAAATTCGGCGATAACTAAGCTACCGGTAAATCCTGCATCACCAGGATTCTCGCTATCAATGGCTGGGTGAGGTCCGGCAACCAGCAATCGACCTTCTGCGGTCAGTTCTTGCAAGCGCAATAAATGTGCAGGACGAGCTGCAAGGCGCTTGTCTAAGCTATTACTGACATCTTGGCTAATAATGGCATACCACATACTTATTCGTCCTCGTGGTTTATGTAACGGTACAAAAACAGCGACTGGCCTACAATAAACAGGATGGTCAGGCCAAGCAAACCGAATAACTTAAAGTTAACCCAAGTATCTTCGGAAAAATGGGCCGCTACATACAAATTGGCGGCTCCGCTGAAGAAGAAGAAGAGCACCCATGCATAGTTTAAACGTACCCATAATTCGGGGGGTAACGACATATTGCCGCCCATCATGCGTTCGAGAATGGATTTTTCTGTAAACAACTGGCTGAACAAAAATGCCGCGGCAAATAACCAGTTAACGATGGTGGGCTTCCATTGGATAAATTCTTTATTTTTAAACGCCACGGTCAAGCCACCTAACACGATCACCAATGCGAGGGTTACTAATTGCATTTTTTCAACATGTCCGGTTTTGTACACCGTATAAGCAATTTGCATAATTGTGGCGGGAATTAGCACCGCAGTGGCTAAAATAATGGGGTCGAGAGATCCTAATATGTCGGCATTTTCTGAACCGATAAACGGCGTTACGAGTTCAACTGTTTCTGGGGCAAATTTGTAGACCAAGAAAAAGATGACGATGGGCAAAAAATCGATTAGTAACTTCATTCGCTAGTTGGCTTCTGTGCATTTACAATGAAGGGCATTATGTATTAACCCACCACGAGCGTCCATGTGAACTCCGAAATTGATCTGCATTGCCACAGTACCGCCTCAGACGGCAAATTATCTGCCCCCGATGTTGTCAGTCGGGCAGCTGAGCGCGGGGTGAAGATCTTGGCGATTACAGACCACGATACTGTCGAGGGGTTCCGTCTGGGGCGCGAAAAAGCGGCCGAAGTTGGAATTCAATTGATTTCTGGCATAGAGCTGTCATGTGTCTGGGGTGGGATCACAGTGCATATTGTTGGTTTGAATTTCGACCCAGAATCCGATGTGATGCGCGAAGCTGAAGCGGCGCAAACCGCCGCGCGGGAATCACGCTCGCTGTTGATTGCTGAACGCGTCGGTAAGCGCATTAAGCAAACCTTCGATCTGGATGCCGTGCGCGAGTATGCGGGTGGCGAGGCTATTGGGCGGCCACATTTTGCTCAATACATGATTGATCAAGGTTGGGTGCCGAATATGGCAGCGGCCTTTAACAAGTATCTGGGGGCAGGCAAGCCGGGCGATGTGAAAGCGAGTTGGCCAGAACTCGCCCAAGTAACTGAGTGGATCGTTGCGGCTGGCGGCACTGCCGTCATGGCCCATGCTCATTTATACAAGATGACGCGTACTAAACTGAAAGCGTGTTTGCAGGATTTTAAAGATGCAGGCGGCCAAGGGTTAGAAGTAGCTTACGGTAATATGGATGCCAATCAGCTCGGACAAATGTCGGCGTTGGCACGAGAAATGGATTTATTAGGTTCTTGCGGAAGTGATTTTCATGGTCCTAATCGATTTGGTTTGGATTTGGGGGTAATGCCTGCATTTCCGAAGGACGTGACGCCAGTATGGGCTTCATGGTCTTAATTTTTTAGAGGTTAGAGTGTGAGTCAGTTTTTCCAAATACACCCAGAAAATCCCCAGCAACGTTTAATCAAACAAGCGGCTGAGATTATTCGCGGCGGCGGTTTAGCCGTCATTCCTACCGATTGCGCCTATGCCTTAGCGTGTCGTTTAGGTGATAAAAATGCGACTGAGCGCCTGCATCGTCTGCGTCAGCTGGGTCCTAAGCATAATTTCACCTTACTGTGCCGTGATTTGTCCGAGCTATCGTTATTCGCAAAGGTCGATAACAGCCAGTATCGTTTGTTAAAAGCCCATACGCCCGGTGCTTTTACCTTTATTCTGCCGGGTACGCGTGAAGTGCCAAGACTGTTGATGCATCCGAAAAAACGCACCATCGGTATTCGTGTACCGGCCAATGCGATTGCGATGGCATTGCTAGAAGAAATGAACGAACCTTTGATGACGACATCCTTGATTATGCCGGGCGAGATCATGCCTTTGTCAGACCCTTACGATATTCGTCAAATGCTAGAACACCAGTTGGATCTGGTCGTTGATGGTGGTTATTGCGGTATTGAGGCCACGACAGTGATTGATATGACGGAAGAGGTACCAGAGCTTCTGCGTCAGGGTGTTGGAGATGCTTCCGCATTCCTGTAAACCTCGTCTTAAAACCGGTATGATGGCGCGCTTTATTATTGGCAGAGTCAACGAGTAAGCCATATGAGCAAACAGCGTGTATTAACCGGTATCACCACCACAGGTACGCCGCACTTAGGTAACTATGTTGGGGCGATTCGTCCTGCGATTGAAGCCAGCCGCGATACTAACAATGAATCCTTTTATTTCTTGGCCGATTACCACGCCTTGATTAAGTGTCAGGACCCTGGGGCGGTGCATCAATCGACCAAAGAGATTGCTGCTACGTGGCTAGCGTTGGGCTTAGATACAGACAATGCCGTGTTCTATCGCCAATCAGATATTCGCGAAATACCAGAGCTGACATGGATGCTGAATTGTATTTGTGCCAAGGGTTTGATGAATCGTGCCCATGCCTACAAAGGCGCTGTCGACGTCAATATCGCTGAAGGCGAAGATGCTGATAAAGCCATTACGATGGGCTTGTTTAGCTATCCTGTGCTGATGGCCGCTGACATTTTAATGTTTGGTGCGCATAAAGTACCTGTTGGCAAAGACCAAATTCAGCACGTTGAAATGGCGCGCGATATGGCTCAGCGTTTCAACCATATTTACTGCAAAAAAGAACCTTTGTTGACGTTACCCAACTTCCAAGTTGATGACAATGTTGCAGTTTTACAGGGTTTAGATGGTCGCAAGATGAGTAAGAGCTACGGCAATACCATCCCGCTATTTCTAGGCGAGAAACAGCTGAAAAAGCACATCAACAAAATCAAAACAAATCTGTTAGAGCCGGGTGAAGCGAAAGATCCCGACACTTCAACGGTTTTCCAAATTTGGCAGGCATTTGCGACGCCAGAGCAAACAGCAGAAATGCGCCAAGCCTTTGCCGATGGCATTGGTTGGGGTGATGCTAAAGCTCAGTTGTTTGCACTTGTTAACGCTGAAGTAGCTGAAGCTCGTGAGCGCTATGAAGACTTGATGGCACGTCCTGCGGATATCGAAGCCGAGTTACAAAAAGGTGCGATTAAAGCCCGCGCCGTCGCCGCGCCTTTGTTAGAGAAGATCCGTGCGTCGGTCGGTATTTTCGGTTTGGCGTGAAGCCAACAGCAATGCTAGGGTGTCTAGTCAGCCTCGTAAGGATTACGAGGCGTTCGAATTTAATAGGAAAGAGGAATTAAATTGAGTTCTGTTGATCCGCAGAGGCGGGTGGTATCGGGTATGCGTCCTACGGGGCGTCTTCATCTTGGGCATTATCACGGCGTCCTGAAAAACTGGGTGCGTCTTCAGCATGAATATGAATGTTTCTTCTTCGTTGCCGATTGGCATGCACTGACGACCGATTACGGCAATTCAGAACATATCGCTAAGGCGACATGGGACATGGTGGTGGATTGGTTGGCAACGGGTGTCAACCCTGGTTCTGCTAATCTGTTTATTCAAAGTCGAGTGCCAGAGCAAGCTGAGCTGCACATGCTCTTGTCTATGATTACACCGTTGAGTTGGCTGGAGCGTGTTCCTGCTTATAAAGATCACCAAGCGGAATTGAAAGAGAAAGACCTCGCGACCTACGGTTTCCTTGGCTATCCGTTACTGCAAGCTGCCGACATTTTGGCCTATCGAGGCGGGCTGGTGCCTGTTGGTGCTGATCAAGTTGCGCACATCGAAATCGCGCGAGATGTGGCGCGCCGATTTAATCATTTATACGGCAGCGAGGCGGATTTCGAAGCCAATGCTGAAATGGCAATTCGCAAATTAGGTAAAAAGGCTGGGCGTTTGTACAGCGAGTTACGTCAAGCGTATACCAGTCATGGTGATGCCAATGCCTTATTGACTGCACAAGCGTTGATAAAAGAGCAAAGCAATATCACTCTGGGCGACAAAGAACGCTTGATGGGATACATCGTTGGCATGGGAAAAAGTATCTTGCCTGAGCCGCAAATTATCCTCAGTGATGCGGCCAAAATGCCGGGGCTTGATGGTGCGAAAATGTCGAAATCAAACGGCAATACGATTTCTTTGCGGGCTTCGCCGGATAAAATCGAAAAGAAAATTCGCAATATGCCGACGGATCCGGCGCGGATTCGTTTAACCGATCCGGGTGAACCGACGCGCTGTCCTGTGTGGCAATTTCATGAGGTGTATTCTGATGAGAAAATACGCGCGACCGTACAAAAGAATTGCACCAATGCTGCTTGGGGTTGTTTAGAATGCAAACAGTTGGTGATTGACGCCATTGTGGCAGAGCAAGCGCCGATTCGTGAGCGCGGCAAGCAATATGAAGAGAATACTGATCTGGTTCACAGTATCATTGCCGAGGGAACTGAGCGAGCACGTGATGCTGCTCGAGCAACATTGGAAGAAGTACGCGATGCCATGGGGCTCGCTTATCGCTAAAGCCCAGTATTGTTAATTTCCCGTATCGTCGTAATTAATGTGCGTTAAGTCCGTGAGGCCTGAATGAGCGAAGTCGAAATCACCAACCCTTTGTATACCGGCCGTGTCGGTAGACAAGCGCGTCAGGGCGAAATGCCGTTTGCCTTAGTGCAAGGGCAGCCGATGACGCAGTTGCCGTTGGATTTATACATTCCGCCTGATGCACTAGAAGTCATTCTTGAGCAGTTTGAAGGTCCACTTGATTTACTCCTGTACCTTATTCGCAAGCAAAACCTCGATATTTTAGAGGTTAACGTTTCTGACATCGTAGATCAGTACCTGCAGTACATCGAAATGATGCAAGCCATGCAGCTTGAGCTGGCGGGTGAGTATTTGGTCATGGCGGCTATGCTGGCCGAAATCAAAAGCCGTGTATTACTGCCGCGTAATCAAGATGCCGAAGACGGCGAAGAAGAAGATCCGCGTGCCGAGTTGCTACGCCGTTTGCAAGAATATGAACGCTTTAAAGATGCGGCAGAGCAAATAGATGAATTGCCACGACTAGAGCGTGATGTATTTACCGCCATTATTGATGCTCCTGATCGCATTCAGGAACGCGTTCACCCAGAAGTGGACATGCGTGAAATGATGTTGGCTTTGGCTTCAGTCATGCGACGTGCAGAGCGTTTTGAACACCATGAAATTCAGCGCGAGCAGTTATCCACACGTGAGCGCATGAGCGACGTACTCGAAGCGTTAAAAGGCGGGCATTTTGTTCCCTTCCGCAATTTATTTTCGTCAGAAGAAGGAAAGCTCGGAGTTGTCGTTACATTTTTAGCCATTCTTGAGCTAATTAAAGAGTCGACGATTGATATCGTTCAGCATGAACTGTTTGGCGTGATTCATTTGAAATTGAGGGTGGCATGAGTCAACCGGCCTTAAAAATTATTATCGAAGCGGCTTTGATGGCAGCGGGGTCGCCGTTATCGGTAGAGCGCATTCAAACTCTGTTTGATGAAGATCAACAGCCCAGTCCGAGTGACATTCAACAAGCCTTAACTGAGTTGAAAAACGATCTTTTAGGGCGCGGTATTGAGATTGCTGAAGTGGCGTCAGGTTATCGGCTGCAAGTTAGAGCCAGTGTGGCGGGTTGGGTCGCGCGTTTATGGGAAGAAAAACCACAACGTTATTCGCGTGCCTTGCTTGAAACCTTAGCCCTGATTGCTTATCGCCAACCAGTAACCCGCGGTGATATCGAAGATGTGCGCGGAGTTGTCGTTAGCTCTGGTACAATGAAAACTCTTTTGGAGCGTGAGTGGGTCAGAATCGTCGGCCATCGTGATGTGCCGGGGCGGCCAGCCATGTACGCGACTACGCGCGAATTCCTCGACTATTTCGGTCTTAAGTCGCTGGAAGATTTACCCTCACTGATGGAAATTCGTGAGTTGGACGATGCCAATCGTAAGTTGGAGTTAGGTGATGATGCCGAGGCGCGGCAAGCGCCAGCTGCCGACTATCGTTTTACCACCGACGAAGAAGCAGCGGAACGCAGCGCCAGTGTACTGGCTGCTACTGATGAAGATTTAGCCAAAGCCGCCGCGTTACTGGCGCAAGTAGAAGATAACGTGTTTGAAGAAGCCAGCGAAGAAAACGGTGGTGGGCGTAAAGTACGTGATCTTGGCCAGTTGCTAGAGCGCTTAGAGGCCTCTGAAAAAGCTAAACGCGAGCAAGAAGCTCAGGATACTGACCTGAGTGAAGAAGAATCAACGAGTGATGACACTCAAGAGCGCGTTTCAATGGATGAAGCGCAAGTTAATGAACACGCAGTATCGTCGGGTGACGTGACTGATCGTGTAATCGAAGAAGATAAAAACCCCCATGAATGAACGAATTCAAAAACTGCTGGCTATTGCTGGTGTTGCTTCTCGTCGCGAAGTTGAGCGCTGGATTGCCGAAGGCCGTGTCACGGTTAACGGCGTAACCGCTCAATTGGGCGACCGCGCTGGACGTCACGATGATATCCGCGTTGATGGCCGTAAAATGGAAGTGGAAGAAGCGGGCCGCTCGCGTCGAGTATTGGCTTACAACAAGCCGATTGGTGAAGTGTGTACGCGCAATGATCCTGATGGTCGTCCTACGGTTTTCGATCACTTACCAAAAACCAAAGGCGAACGATGGATTAACGTTGGCCGTTTGGATATCAATACTAGTGGCTTGTTGCTGTTTACCACTGACGGTGATTTGGCCAACAAGTTGATGCATCCATCGACTGGTGTCGACCGTGAATACGCTGTGCGTGTGCGTGGCGAGGTTGACGATGAGATGATCGAGCGTCTTAAAGAAGGCGTATTGTTAGAAGACGGCGTTGCTCGTTTTACTGATGTGAAATTTTTCGATGGTGATGGCCAGAATAAGTGGTATCACGTGGTGGTTATGGAAGGTCGTAACCGCGAAGTACGTCGCCTCTGGGAAAGCCAAGGTATTACTGTTAGCCGTCTGAAACGGGTGCGTTACGGCTGTATTTTTATGCCGGCCAACGTACCCGTTGGTACTTGGGTCGAGTTAGGCCAGCGTGAAGTGAACGATCTTGCAGATTTAGTCGGTATTAATCATAAGCGCACTAAGCGTATGGTTGGTCGCGAGAAAGAGCAGTTTGATCGGCAGGCGAAACGTCAGAAAATTCGTCAGCAGGTGGGTTCAAAACCTAAGCCACCGAAAGCACCAGAGTAAATTTGGTACTGGTTCGGTAGGACAATTTATTGGCCTGCTAGATGAAATAGAAAAGGGGATTCATGTTTTGCATGAATCCCCTTTTTGGGTTTAGCCAAGTCGGACTAACGATTTGGGTTTGGCGTTGGCACAGTTTGCGTGTCGAGCGGTTCGGGTATCGCCATATCGCAATCACTGATGACACAGTTTCGGCCATGCTTTTTGGCCACATAGAGTGCCTCATCCGCGCGAGTAATGAGAGATTCCATAGAGTCATCGCCTTTTAAACTCGAGCAGCCGATACTAGCGCTAACTTGCAGAGTACCTTTGTCGCCAGTGAATCGTAATTCATTGATGCTCATGCGAATACGTTCGGCAATACGCAGGGCTCCCGCCTCTTCTGCGCTGCTAAGCATGATTAGAAATTCTTCACCGCCATAACGAAAGCACATATCCGTTTGGCGAATGCAATCAGTCATCGAAAGTACCGCTTCTTTTAGTACTCTATCGCCCATACCGTGGCCGAACTCGTCGTTCACTCGTTTAAAGTGATCGAGGTCGAGCATCAGTATGGATAGGTCTTGACCATGACGTTTCGCGAGTTCAATTTCACGCGACAAGGTCTTATCTAAGGCTACACGATTGCCTGCACCAGTAAGAGGATCACGGAAGGCTGCGGCGAGTGCCTCGTGGTAACGTAAGGCGTTACGCAGTGGATACACTAAGGTGGACAGTAGCCCTTCGATATTCGCAAGTTCGTGCTCACGGAATCGGGTTGAGCGATGGAACATCAAATCACCCATATAATCTTGTTGGGTCTGCAGGCGATAACTGGCGCTATGAACGCTGGCTTTGCCCTGACTTAACAAAATATTGTTAGGCGCATGATTAAATGTCAGGCCATCAATTAAAACTGCTTGCTGGATCTCGGTAAAAAAGATCTCAATCAGCTGGCTGAGTTCCAGTGTGGTTTGCAGTTTGCCGGATAATTTGAGCAGTACTTCCGGACGGATGTCCGGCCGTGGCGCTAAGTCGCCAAATGGCATGACGACTTTTTCATCGCGGAGTTCTGCTCTACCGTTGCTATGTAACGGACTGACCATGAGCTACCTCATTAAATGGTGATTGCATCTGTAGAGGTGATAAGCGATTTCTATGCCATTATTGAAAATTAAATAAAACGTAATAAAAACAAATAGTTATGAAGTGTAGCGGGTAGGGGAGTGGCAAGGGGTTGGCAAATTGACGCCATGAGGCGAGATGTGTCAGCCAAAAAAATGACTGTTCAGCAATAAAAAAGCGGCGATTAATCGCCGCTTTTTTACGTTTAGCGAACGCCGTGGCCTATCAGGCTACTTCGGCTGTGCATCAAGGCTTTGGCAGTGCGTGCCAATGGATGCTGGACTCATTAAGTGTAGATAAAGCGGCATGATAGCGGCAGCTTCTGTCACTGTTGCTGGATCCTCTGCCGGATACGCTGCCGCTCGCATGGTAGTGCGAGTTGCACCGGGATTAATACTGTTCACTCGAACCTGACTGGTATTTTCCAGTTCTTGCGCCATGACTTGCATTAGCCCTTCGGTGGCGAATTTCGATACCGAATAAGCGCCCCAATAGGCACGACCTTCGCGGCCAACACTGCTGGTGGTGAAAATAACCGATGCGTCTGCGGGTGCCGATCGCAACAGTGGCAGTAAGTGTTTCATCAAAGCAAATTGGCCGTTGACGTTAATTTGCATCACTTTCTGCCATGTATTGAAATCATAGTTTTCAAGAGTAGTGCGCTGTCCTAGAACCGAGGCATTCAGCAGGACGCCGTCAAGATGGTCGAAGTTTTCGTTAATGAGAGCAGCCAGTTGACGGAAAGGATCTTCGTCTTTTTGCTCAAGATCAAAAGGCAGTACCGCGGCTTGTGGCAGATTCTCGGCTTCAATCAAATCGTAGGTGTCGTTCAGTGCCTCTTGGGTACGGCCAAGCAACAAAACTGTCGCACCAGCACGGGCGTAGGTTAGGGCAGCTTCGCGGCCAATACCATAGCCCGCTCCTGTCACTAAAATGACACGGCCTGCTAAAATTTGATCGTTTTGTTCAGTCATTGTTCGGTCTCAATAGGTGGTAGCGGCAATAGCGGCAAAAGTATTGGTCAATCGGCCGGTGGAAGTTTGCCGCCATGCTGGTGGAATATCAATAACGTCTCAAGCTTGGTGTGCTGCGATAAGCGTTAATAAGTCGGTCGGTTGTTCAATCCAAAGATCGGCTGGCCATAAACTGCCATTGTCGCTGGCTTCGAGATAACCAAATCGGGCAGCAATGGCCAGCATGCCTGCGGCTTTGGCTGCTTCCATATCGCGCAAATGATCACCGACATACCAACATTCGCTGGCGTTGACGTTCAGCTGCTGTGCGCCAAGAAGCAGTGCATCTGGAGCGGGTTTTGATTGGCTAACATCTTCTGGGCAAATCACGCTATCACAGTGAATGCCCAAATTAGCGAGTAATGGGTCGGTGTAGGCACGAGGCTTATTGGTAGCAATCCCCCAGCGGATTCCTGCTGCTTCGATACCTTTGATGGTTTCATCAAAGCCCGGAAAATAACCGCTTAGGCTACCAATACAGGTGCTATAGCGGTCGAGTACGCGCATGCGATAAGCCTGAATATCATTGTGGTCTGCTGTGATTTCGAAGGTCAGGCAGGCGAGAGCAATGCCACCATTACTCACTTGTTCACGAATGCGCTCGTGATCAAGTGCTGGCAAACCTTCGTCGGCACGTAAGCTATTAACTACATCGTAAAAATCCGGTGCGGTATCAACGAGAGTGCCATCAAGATCAAATAGTATGGCCTTTGGTGGCGTTAGCTTCATGCCTCGGCATCATCTTTACGAGTAGCGACCAAATAGTTCACGGCCACATCGAGGTCTTTCAGGCTGTAGTCTTTGGTAATTGGGTTGTAGACCATCCCCGTCATATGGGTCACCGATAATTCAGCGGCACGACACCAGCGTGTGAGTTCACTTGGTTTAATGAATTTACTGTAGTCATGGGTGCCGGCTGGCAGCATGCGTAACAGATATTCGGCACCGATAATCGCCATTGCATAAGCTTTGGGATTGCGATTAAGCGTTGAGAAGAATACGTGGCCGCACGGTTTTACTAGGGTTTGACAGGCTTTAATGATTGAGGCTGGATCTGGCACATGCTCTAGCATTTCTAGACACGTAACGACGTCGAAGCTCTCAGGCATTTCAGCCGCCAGTTCCTCTACGGCAACCTGACGATATTGAACGCTCACACCGGATTCCAGTGCGTGAAGTTTGGCGACGTTCAATGGTGCGGCACCTAAATCGATACCCATAACATCGGCACCACGTTGCGCCATCGCTTCGCTGAGAATACCACCGCCGCAACCCACATCTAATACGCGCTTTCCGGCTAAGCCTGCATGACGATCAATGTAGTTGGTTCGTAACGGATTGATGTCGTGCAGCGGCTTGAATTCGCTATCCATATCCCACCAACGTGACGCTAGGGCTTCAAACTTAGCGATTTCGGCGTGATCGACATTGCTTTTGATGGCGGCGCTCGTGGTAACTTCGGTCATATTAAAAATCCTATTAAGCGTTGGCTATCTGTTGCTGCCAGTACTGAGTCTGCTGACGTAAAGTATCTTCGTTTAAGGTGGTCAACTTGCCGTTATCGAGCAAGGCTTTACCAGCCACCCATACATATTCTGTAGCACGGCTGCTATCGGTGTAGACCAGCTGTGAAATTGGATCATACATGGGCTGCTGTGCCAAACCGGTGAGTTTCACGGCTTGTAAATCGGCCCATTTGCCAACGCTAATAGAGCCCGTCTGCTCGTCGATTCCAAGCGCTTTGGCGCCACCCATTGTCGCAGCATATAGGGCTTGGCCCGCAGGAAAAGCACCGGCATCCACGGCAACCGCTTTGGCTAGCATTGCCGCGGTTTTCAATTCACCTTGGATGTTTAAATCGTTATTACTGGCAGCGCCATCCGTTCCTAATGCTACGGTAATTCCCGCATTTAAAAATTTCTGGGTTGGGCTAAAGCCGCTGGCCAGTTTTAAATTCGACTCAGGACAATGAACGATCGAAGCCCCAGCATGCTGCAACAATTGAATATCGCCGTCGTTGATTTGCGTCATGTGCACGCAGCTGACACGCTCTGTAAGAAAACCTAAATCAGCTAAGCGTTGCGTCGGGCGTACGCCGTATAGTTCCAAGCTTTGCTCAACTTCAAAAGCGGTTTCATGCAGGTGAATTTGCACGGGCATATCGAGTTGGTCAGCGAGCATTGTGATTTCTTTGAGCGGTTCGTCGGATACGGTATAGGGCGCATGGGGGCCAAGACCGAGTGTTACTAATGGCTCATGACGGAAGCGTTCATGTGCCGCCAGAGCTTTGCGAATGTACTCGTCGGCGTTCTGTGCGAAGTTAGTTGGAAAATCGAGAATCGGTGTGAAAGCAACACTGCGGATTCCCGCATCAATCGACGCTTGTACGCTGTCTTCCGGAAAAAAATACATATCTGCAAAGGTCGTAGTGCCGCATTTCAGCATTTCAGCAATGGCTAGCTGGGTGCCTTGATAAACAAATTCGCTGTTTACCCATTGGCCTTCTGCGGGCCAGATGTGTTCTTGCAGCCAAGTCATCAAGGGTAGATCGTCGGCCAAGCCGCGAAACAGCGACATAGCAGCGTGACCATGAGCATTAATATAGCCGGGTAAAAGAGCGTGCTCATCGAGTGCAATGGTCTCGTCGGCTGTCCAAGTCGCGTTGGCCGAGTCCTCTATGGCAACTATTCGACCCTCTTTGATGAACACAGCTTTGTTGTTTTCAACCTCAGCTTGGCCGTCCATGGTGATTAACCAGCGGGCATTGAGTCGCAGATCGGCGTGTTGGTTAGCCTGCATTCCTGATTGCCTTATTACTATAAATAGTAGCGAGTATACCTAATCGGTTTGGGGCGGTGCGACTGCTAAGGGCGTTAACTTGGTAAAAAGCGGGTGTAATTAACTAAATGAACGTAAAAAGGAGAGTGATTGTACTTATTTTGATCAATGGGAAGCTGGCGGTTTAGAGCAAAAACGGCTGAAATCGCCGTACAGGCGCTCTCATTAGGTATCTCGTTGTTTTGTGGTATCATTCAGCGCTTTATTGACGGGCTTGAGCCTGTCATCCAAATAACAAGGACAGCATCATTCATATCGAATTTACGATGTGCGTGAGCCGAACTAAACGGGCCAGAAATTTATGGGTGAGTTAGCCAAAGAAGTTCTTCCGATTAACATTGAGGATGAGCTGCAGCAGTCGTATCTAGATTACGCGATGAGTGTAATTGTAGGACGTGCTCTGCCAGACGTGCGGGATGGTTTAAAACCCGTTCATCGACGCGTTCTGCATGCGATGAATGTTCTTGGAAACGATTGGAATAAACCCTATAAAAAATCCGCTCGTGTTGTTGGTGACGTAATCGGTAAATACCATCCACACGGTGACTCTGCGGTTTACGATACCATCGTTCGTATGGCGCAAGACTTCTCTATGCGTTACACGCTGGTGGATGGTCAAGGTAACTTCGGTTCTGTTGATGGTGATTCCGCTGCGGCGATGCGTTACACCGAAATTCGTATGCAAAAAATCGCGCACGATATTTTGGCCGACATCGACAAAGAAACCGTTGATTGGGTGCCTAACTATGACGGTACGGAACTCATTCCTGCAGTAATGCCGACTCGTGTACCGAATTTATTGGTTAATGGCTCTTCGGGTATCGCGGTTGGTATGGCGACGAATATTCCGCCGCATAACCTCACTGAAGTGTTGAATGGTTGTTTGGCCCTGATCGACAACCCTGATCTCACCATCGACGATTTGATGGAATATATTCCTGGCCCTGATTTCCCTACTGGCGCCTTTATCAATGGTCGCGATGGTATTGTTGAAGCTTATCGCACTGGTCGGGGCCGTATTTACTTGCGTGCACGTCATCATTTTGAAGAAGACGAACGTAACGGCAAGATCAGTATTATCTTCACCGAGATTCCTTATCAGGTGAACAAAGCCCGCTTGATTGAAAAAATTGCGGAGCTGGTAAAAGAGAAGAAATTAGAAGGCATCACGGAGCTGCGCGACGAGTCTGATAAAGACGGCATGCGTATCGTGATTGAACTGCGTCGTGGCGAAATGCCAGAAGTCGTATTAAACAACCTGTTTGCGCAAACCCAGCTGCAAGGTGTGTTTGGTATTAACACCGTAGCCTTGGTTGACGGTCAGCCGCGCATTTTGAATTTGCGCCAATTGCTTGATGCCTTTATTAAACATCGCCGTGAAGTCGTTACGCGCCGCACTATTTATAATCTGCGCAAAGCGCGTGAGCGTGGTCATTTGTTAGAAGGCTTAGCGTTAGCGTTAGCCAATATCGACCCTGTTATTGCGCTGATCAAACAGTCGCCAACGGCTTCAGAAGCGAAAGAAGCTTTGATTGCTGCTGCGTGGCAGCCGGGCGATGTGCTGGATATGTTAGAGCGTGCTGGTGAAGATGCCTGTCGCCCTGATGATCTGCCAGAAGAATACGGTTTCCGCGATGGTCTTTACCATTTGTCACCTGCTCAAGCTCAAGCCATTCTCGATTTACGCTTGCAAAAACTGACAGGCTTAGAGCACGAAAAACTGATCGAAGAATACCAAATTAAATTGGCTGAAATTGCTGAGTATTTAGAAATTCTTGGTAGTGGCGAGCGTTTGATGGAAGTGATTCGTGAAGAGCTAGTGGCCATTCGCGAAGAATACGGCGATGAACGTAAAACTGAAATTATGGCCGTTAAGCGTGACTTGACGACTCGTGATTTAATTCCTGAAGAAACCTTGGTCTTAACCCTTTCCCATGGTGGTTATGCCAAGACGCAACCGATGGATGCCTACCAAGCGCAGAAACGTGGTGGTAAAGGTAAGTCAGCGGCTTCGGTTAAGGATGAAGATTTTATCGAACACCTGTTAGTGGTTAACAGCCATGACACGGTTCTATGTTTTACCGATGCTGGCAAGGTGTATTGGTTAACAGTTTATGATATTCCGCAAGCGAGTCGTAATGCGAAAGGCCGTCCGATCGTTAACGTGTTGAATCTTTCGGAAGAAGGCGAGCGCATTACTGCAATTTTGCCAGTGCCAGAATACAGCGCAGAACGTTATGTGTTTATGGTGACTGCACGCGGTACGGTGAAGAAAACCACATTGGATCAATTCTCTCGTCCACGTTCTTCGGGCCTAATCGCCTGTGAATTGGATGAAGGCGATCACTTGGTTGGTGTTGCTATTACCGATGGTACACAAGAAATCTTGATGCTGAGCAACGCCGGTAAAGCGGTACGCTTTAAAGAAACCGACGTGCGCGCTATGGGGCGAACAGCCCGCGGTGTGCGTGGTATTCGCTTAGGTGAAGGTCAGCGCGTTATCTCGTTAATTATTCCTGAAGAAAATGGCGCGATTTTAACCGCCTCTGAGCGTGGTTATGGTAAGCGCACACTGGTTACTGAATTCCCAACCAAAGGCCGTGGCACCCAAGGCGTTATTGCAATGGTCACCAGTGAGCGTAACGGTGCTTTAGTGGGTGCTGTGCAGGTATTTGAAGGCGACGAAGTGATGCTGGTTAGTGATCAAGGCACGCTTGTTCGTACTCGTACTAGTGAAGTGTCTTTGTTAGGCCGTAACACTCAAGGTGTTACTCTGATTCGTATCGCGGATAAAGAAAAACTCGTTGGCGTTGAGCGTATTTGTGATCCTGATGAAGATGAGCTGGTTATTGATGGTGTTGTCGTTGATGGCGAAGCTAGTGAGATGGAAACTGGTTTGGTCGACAATGCAGATGATTCAGTAATGGATGATGCTGCTTCTGACTCTGAAGGTGATGAAGAGGGCGACGCGGAATGAGTAATCTAGAGTCTGGATATAAGGCCGAAGACGAAATCGATTTGTTTGATTTGATCGACGATATTAAATCAAAGTGGTACTGGTTGGTTGGTACTGCTTTTGTGGGTGTTGTTGTCGCAGTGCTGTATGCGCTGCTGGCGACACCCACGTACCGTACAGAGCTAGTGTATAAAGAGATAGCGTCAGCGGGTTTAAGTCAATTGAATCAACCGCGATTGAAAGAAACGTTCGAAGTAACGTCTGGTGGGAAAGTAGAGCGAAGAAAAGACGAAGTCATTTTTTCATTAGGGACTGGGCGTGCCTTTTCAGAACTTCGTGGGATGGCCAAGTCGGGTACAGTAAAGCGAGCGTTCTATCAGAAGCTTCTTAGTGAGCAAAACCCAACTCTCTTAGCCCTAATTCATGATGAAAAGTTAACTGATGAGCAGAACTTCAGTTTATTTTCAGATCGTTTTGGTTATTTGGATCCAAGCGCGAAAGATGGCAGTGATTTGTTTTTGAAAATCACCTTCGACTTATCCGATCCGCAGTTAGCAACTAGCATTTTAAATCAATATGGTGAATTCATTATAGAGAGCTATGATGCGCGTATTAAAAACCAGATGGATTTAGCTGTTACCAGTCAGTTGAATCAATATAAAGTTTGGGCGGCTAATATGCGTACTGGCTACTTGGCTGCAAAGCAGTTACGAATTGCTGAATTATCAGAGGCGGCAAAAATAGCCGAAAGTATTGGTCAGGAGCGTCCTTTCTACAGTTCTAATGACGTGGTTGTCAGTAGTGAACCACCGTTATACATGATGGGAAGAAAAGCACTTCTTTCTGAAGTCGAGCAGCTAAAGAATCGTTCCATTGAAGGTGGTGAAGATATTTATATCAAAGGTTTGCCTGAGTTGCTGTGGAATATTTCTCTGCTTGAGACCTTAAGTATTGATTGGGATGCTGTTCGATACGTCCAATTAGACCAAGGTGCTATTTTACCGCTTCGGCCAATTAAACCTCGTAAAATATTAGTGGTAGCGTTGGGTGGAGTTGCTGGTTTTATGGCCGGTATTATGTTTGCTTTATTGGCCGCTGCTAATGTGCGTCGTAAAGAACAAAAATCAGCGAAAAGAAAGGCGAAGCGTCCTCCTCATTGGGCCGCTTAAGTAAAAATTGATTGAGTAATGCGCACACTAAAGTGCGCTTGCTTGTTTAAATGTAAGTGACTTTGAGAACGAGTGTAAAAACACCATGAGTCGAGTATTTAATTTTTGTGCCGGTCCTGCAGCGTTACCAGAAACTGTGCTTGAGCGCGCTGGAAAAGAACTAGCTAACTGGCATGAAAAGGGCTTATCCATCATGGAAATGAGCCACCGCAGTAAGGACTACGTTGGCGTCGCAGAAAAAGCCGAGCAAGATTTACGTGACCTAATGAATATCCCAGACAATTATAAAGTCTTGTTTATGCAGGGTGGTGCGAGCAGTCAGTTCACTATGGTTCCTATGAACTTATTGCGTGGTGGTAATAAAGCCGACTACATCAATACTGGGCAGTGGTCTATCAAGGCGATTGCCGAAGCTAAGCGTTACTGTGAAGTCAATGTTGCTGCGACCACCGAAGGTAATGCATTTACCTCGGCACCTTCTCAGGATGAACTTAATTTAAGTGCCGATGCGGCTTATGTTCATTATTGCCCGAATGAAACCATTGGCGGTGTCGCTTTTGATTATATTCCGGATGTTGGCGATAAAGTTCTTGTCGCGGACTTCTCATCTTGCATTTTGTCTGAGCCACTGGATGTGACCAAGTTTGGTTTGATTTACGCTGGAGCGCAGAAGAATATTGGCCCAGCGGGATTGTGTGTTGTTATCGTGCGTGAAGACTTGCTTGGCGACACCATTGCTGGAACACCGACCATGTTTGACTACAAGGTTTGTGCTGATAACGCGTCTATGTACAACACACCGCCGACTTACAGCTGGTATTTAGCGGGCTTAGTGTTCGAGTGGCTGAAAGAGCAAGGTGGCTTGGAAGCCATTGCGAAGGTCAATCGTCGTAAAGCAGAGAAGCTTTATGCCTTTATCGATACGAATCCGTTTTATGCCAATCCAGTAGCCATAGCGAATCGCTCCATTATGAACGTGCCATTTACTTTGGCGGATGCTTCGTTAGAAAAAGCTTTCTTAGCAGAAAGCGAAGCTGCGGGTTTATTAAACCTAGCGGGCCATCGCAGCGTTGGTGGCATGCGCGCAAGTATTTATAACGCCGTTTCAGAAGAAGCAGTAGATGCATTAATTGCATTTATGGCGGATTTTGCGCAGCGTAATAGCTAATTCATACTGTCTGACCATCGGAATATTCATGAGCGAAGCACAGGAACTCGATCAATTACGCCAGCAAATTGATGCTTTGGATCAACAGATTCAATTATTGATTAATGAGCGGGCTAAATGTGCTCAGCAGGTTGCTGAGGTGAAGTATAAGTATGCGGAGCCTGGCAGCCTTGTTACCTTCTATCGTCCAGAGCGAGAAGCGCAAGTATTGCTGAATGTCATGGCGCGTAATGAAGGGCCATTACCGAATGAGTCCATTGCGCGCGTTTTTCGTGAAATTATGTCGCAATGCTTAGCACTCGAAGAGCCATTAACGATCGCTTATCTCGGTCCGCACGGTACGTTTACTCAGCAGGCTGCGGTGAAGCATTTTGGCCATGCGGTGACCTGTGCTGGTCAGGTATCTATTGCGGATGTCTTCCGTGAAGTGGAAAGTGGTTCTGCACAGTACGGTGTTGTGCCGGTGGAGAACTCGACTGAAGGTGTTGTTACTCATACGTTAGATAGCTTTTATGATTCGAATCTGTATATCTGTGGTGAAGTGACTCTGCGTATTCATCACCACATGTTAGTAAAATCATTAACGGATAATGTGCAGCGCATATACTCGCATGCGCAGTCGTTAGGTCAGTGCCGTTTATGGCTGGATCAAAACTTCCCTAATGTGGAGCGCATAGCCGTAAGTTCGAACGCCGAAGCGGCGCGTCGAGCATCTTCCGAAGTTGGCGCGGCTGCAATTGCTGGCGAAGCAGCGGCAGAGCTCTATGAGCTAGAAGTGCGTAATGCGAACATTGAAGATCGTCCTGATAACACCACACGCTTTTTGATTATTGGTAAGCAAGAGACCATTCCAAGCGGTGATGATAAAACGTCGATTATGGTTTCTAGCCGTAACCAGCCGGGTGCCTTGTACAATGTATTAGCCCCATTTCATGAAGCTGGAGTCAGTTTGACCCGTATTGAAACCCGTCCAGATCATTCTGGTACGTGGAATTATTTGTTCTTTATTGATTTTGAAGGCCATAAAAATGATCAACGTATTTCGCCATTAATGCAGCGTTTACGTGATGTGGCGGTCGATTTTAAGTGGTTAGGTTCATATCCTAAAGCCGTTCTTTGAGGTGACTTTATAATGACTGGGGCAGTAGATTTTACTGAATTAGCGGTTGAGGGTGTGCGTGGGTTACGACCTTATCAGCCTGGCAAACCGATTGATGAATTAGCGCGCGAACTGGGTTTGAACGAAGCCGATATCGTTAAATTGGCTAGTAATGAAAATCCATTAGGCCCGAGTCCAAAGGCGCTTGACGCTATTCGCAATGAACTTGCTGATTTAACTCGCTATCCTGACGGCGCCGGTTTTGAATTAAAAAAAGCCTTGTGCGAAGCACTCGATATTCGTCCAGAACAAATTACGCTGGGTAACGGATCTAGCGATATTCTCGATTTTATCACCCGTGTTTTTGTTAATGATGGCGATGAAATTGTGGTATCACAGCATGCTTTTGCTATTTATGGCTTAGTTGCCAAAATGGTGGGTGCTAATACTATCGAAGTTCCGGCGAAGAACTTCGGCCATGATTTAGAGGCTATGGCGTCGGCTGTTACAGAAAAAACGCGCATCGTATTTATTACTAACCCTAATAATCCAACCGGTACTTGGCTAACTAAAACCGAGTTAGTGCGCTTTATGGACCAAGTGCCTCAGCGTGTTTTGGTGCTGCTAGATGAGGCGTATTTTGAATATGTTGATGAAGCCGAGTATCCCAATGGTCTGCGCTTATTAGACCAGTATCCTAACTTGGTGGTTACTCGTACTTTTTCTAAAGCGTATGGCTTGGCCTCATTACGCGTAGGGTACGGTGTATCGAGTCCTGAGATTGCCGATTTATTAAATCGCGTGCGTCCACCATTTAACGTCGATTCGTTCGCGTTGGCTGCTGCTAAAGCAACTTTGACAGATACCGATTATGTCTCACGCAGTGTTGCTGAGAATAATGCCGGCATGAAACGCTTGGTAGAGGCATTTGATGCCTTGAATTTAAGTCATATTCCTTCGGTTGGTAACTTTGTCTGCTTCAAAGTACCTACTGGCGTTAATGCGATGGATGTTTATCAGGGTTTATTGCAACGTGGTGTTATTGTTCGGCCTGTTGCCAACTATGAAATGCCTGAATACTTGCGAGTATCGATTGGTACATCAGCCGAGAATGAGGTTTTTGTGGCTGCTTTAACTGCGGTGCTGTCTTGAGTTCCGAGTTTCGAATTGAGCGAATTGCCGTTATCGGTTTAGGTTTGATTGGCTGTTCTTGGGTTAAAGGCTTGCGTGCTCGTGGGCACGTTGGTTTTGTTAGTGGATACGATCGAAATCTAGAGTCAATGACGCTAGCCCAAGAGGCTGGGTTAATTGATTTTTTCAGTGAGGACATTACGGACGTCGTTGCTGATGCCGATTTAATTATTATTTCGGTGCCGATTATGGCTGTCCGCGGCGTGCTGGAAAGTATCCTTACTTCGATTTCGTCCACTGCTGTGCTCACGGATGTTGGATCTGTGAAAGGTTCAGTAGCGGCTGATGTAAAGGCTGTGTTTGGCGATGGTTTTACACGTTTTGTGCTAGGACATCCTATTGCGGGGTCTGAACGCAGTGGTGTTTTGGCTGCGGATGAAAATCTATATCTTCATCATAAGGTCATTATTACCCCCGAAGCTCATACCGATAGCAAAGCCTTAAAACTGGTGCGTCAAGCTTGGCGCGCAGTGGGCGCAGATATTGAAGATATGGCGGTAGAGCACCACGATGAGGTTTTGGCAGCAACCAGCCATTTACCGCATTTATTGGCATATTCTTTGGTAGATACCCTAGCCAATAGCCATGAAAATAAAGAAATTTTTAACTACGCTGCGGGCGGTTTTCGTGATTTCACCCGAATTGCTGCCAGTAGCCCTGTTATGTGGCGAGATATATTTTCTGCCAACCGCGAGCAAATACTAAAGACCTTAGATTTGTTCGAGCACGATCTTAAATTTCTGCGCGCTGCGATTGAGCTGGGAGATACGACTACCGTTATGGGCGTATTAACCCGAGCCAAGGTGGCGCGAGACCATTTTTCTAAAATACTCGCCCGACGGGCCTATGTGGATCCTATGAAAACTGCATCTGTTACTTATATTGCGACTCCAGGTCAGGCGCTGTCTGGCAGCTTCCGTGTTCCTGGCGACAAATCTATTTCTCATCGATCCATTATGTTGGGGTCATTGGCCAACGGCACAACTGAAGTGAGCGGCTTTTTGGAAGGTGAAGACAGCCTCGCCACGCTGCAAGCCTTTCGCGATATGGGTGTTGTGATTGAAGGGCCGCATCGAGGTCGCGTAACCATTCATGGTGTTGGTTTGCATGGCTTACAGACACCGCCAAATGCTTTGTACTTGGGTAACTCAGGTACCTCTATGCGCTTGCTGGCTGGTTTAATGGCTGGGCAGGTGTTTGATGTTGAGATGAGTGGTGATGAATCCTTATCTAAGCGTCCTATGGGGCGTGTTGCTGACCCGTTGCGATTAATGGGCGCAGCTGTCGAAACCGCGGAAGCGGGACGTCCTCCTATTAAGGTGATGGGTGGTAGTAAATTAAAAGGCATTCATTACGATTTACCGATGGCCAGTGCACAGGTAAAGAGTTGCGTTTTGCTTGCTGGTCTTTATGCCGAAGGTGAAACCTCAGTTACTGAGCCAGCCCCAACGCGTGACCATACCGAGCGCATGCTTAAAGGTTTTGGTTACGATGTGCAGGTTGATGGCAATAAAGTGACGTTGAAATCTGGTGGTGAATTAACGGCCACAAGCATTGATGTTCCTGCGGATATTTCTTCTGCCGCCTTTTATATGGTTGGCGCCAGCATTATGCCGGGTTCCGACATTACCCTGCAGCATGTGGGTATTAATCCGACGCGTATTGGTGTGATTAATATTTTACGCGCCATGGGCGGTAATATTGAGGTGTTGAATGAACGTGAAGTGGGCGGTGAACCGGTTGCTGACATTCGAATTCAAAGCGCCCAGTTAAAGGGTATTCATATCCCTGAAGATCAAGTCCCTTTGGCCATTGATGAATTTCCAGCCATCTTTATCGCGGCTGCTTGTGCCGAAGGCGAAACCGTATTAACAGGTGCAGAAGAACTGCGCGTTAAAGAAAGTGATCGTATTCAAGCCATGGTTGATGGTTTAGTCACGCTAGGTGTTGATGCGAAAGGCACACACGATGGCGCCATTATTCAAGGTTTTGGTGCTGCCGGAAGCTTTGGCGGCGGTGAGATTGAAAGTCAGCACGATCATCGTATTGCCATGAGCTTTGCCATGGCTTCTCTACGCGGTAGCGACCCTATTATTGTGCGTGATTGCGCAAACGTCGCGACCTCATTCCCGGGGTTTGTTGAATTGGCTAATGCAGCCGGTTTAGCCCTCAAAGTTAATGAGGAATCTGTGGATGCCTGATATTGCACCAGTGATCACCATCGACGGACCTTCCGGTGCCGGTAAAGGCACTGTTTGCGCTAAGTTAGCGGAAGTACTGGGTTGGCGTTTGCTCGATAGCGGTGCGTTGTATCGCATTACTGGCTTGGCCGCGCAGCGACGCAATGTTGATCTGGAAGATGAAGAATCCGTTGCATCGATTGCGGCAAATTTAGATGTCATGTTTGAACCAACACCAGTTGGCGTGCGTGTCATTCTTGAAGGCGACGACGTTACTGACACCATTCGCACAGAAGAAGTCGGCAGTTTAGCATCGCAGGTTGCCGCTCTTCCGGCAGTTCGCGCAGCGCTGCTGCAGCGCCAACGTGATTTCCGTGAAGCACCCGGTGTTATCGCTGATGGCCGAGATATGGGAACGGTTGTTTTTACTGATGCGACGGTTAAGATTTTTCTCACTGCGAGTGCCGAAGAACGTGGCCGTAGACGTTATGAACAGTTGCGTCAAAAGGGATTTAATGCTAGTTTACCCGCCCTTATCGAAGACATCCGGGCTCGTGACGAGCGTGATAGCACTCGTGCTGTTGCACCTCTACGCCCTGCGGAAGACGCTTTACTGATTGATAGTACATCAAGATCTATTGATGAAGTCTGTGAATTGGTAATGAATCAGGTCCGTAATTTAGGACTGATCTGAGATGAAACTCTTTTGCTAGCCAGCTCTCAACAGAGAAGAAGCAAAGGAATTTTTATATTGACTAACACCAAGTGACTGGCCATTTGGATAGCGCAGCTTTCCATTATTCACACCGGAAACGCGCACTAACGAGATAGGTAGATACTCATGAGCATGAGCGAAAGCTTTGCAGATTTATTTGAAGAATCCTTAAAAGATCTGGACATGAAACCAGGTTCAATTGTTATCGGTACTATTGTTGATATCGATAGCGACTGGGTAACTGTTAACTCAGGTCTAAAGTCTGAAGCCGTTATCCCACGCAGCCAGTTCCTGAACGACAAAGGCGAACTAGAAGTTGCGATCGGTGATGAAACTTACGTTTCTCTAGAAGCGGTTGAAGATGGTTTCGGCGAAACTAAACTATCTCGTGAAAAAGCCAAGCGCGCTGAAAGCTGGAAAGAGCTTGAGAAGGCTTTCGAAGCTGACGAAATGGTTATCGGTGTTATCAACGGTAAAGTTAAAGGCGGCTTCACAGTTGACCTTAAAAACATCCGTGCATTCTTGCCTGGTTCATTGGTAGACGTTCGCCCTGTACGCGATACTGCTCACCTTGAAGGCAAAGAATTAGAATTCAAAGTTATCAAGCTAGATGCAAAGCGTAATAACGTTGTTGTATCTCGCCGTGCGGTTCTTGAAGCTGCTAACAGCCAAGAACGCGAAGAATTACTGGCTAACCTACAAGAAGGTCAGTCTGTTAAGGGTATCGTTAAGAACCTGACCGACTACGGTGCATTCGTAGATCTGGGCGGTGTTGACGGCTTGCTACACATCACTGACATGGCGTGGAAGCGTATTAAGCACCCAAGCGAAATCGTTGCTGTTGGCGATGAAATCGACGTTAAAGTATTGAAATTCGACCGTGAGCGTAACCGCGTTTCTCTAGGTCTGAAGCAGTTGGGCGATGATCCGTGGGTTAACATCAATGATCGTTACCCAGAAAACGCTCGTGTTACTGCACGCGTTACTAACCTGACTGACTACGGCTGTTTCGCTGAGTTGGAAGAAGGTGTTGAAGGTCTTGTTCACGTTTCTGAAATGGATTGGACTAACAAAAACATTCACCCAAGCAAAGTTGTTCAAGTGGGCGACGAAGTGAATGTAATGGTTTTGGATATCGACGAAGAACGTCGTCGTATCTCTCTTGGTATCAAACAATGCACCATGAACCCATGGGAAGAGTTTGGCACTAAGTGCAATAAAGGCGACAAGATCTCTGGTAAGATCAAGTCAATCACTGATTTCGGTATCTTCATCGGTCTAGATGGCGGCATCGACGGTTTGGTTCACTTGTCTGATATTTCTTGGAACGATACTGGCGAAGAAGCCGTTCGTGCATACAAGAAAGGCGATGAGCTAGAAACGGTTATTCTTTCTATCGATCCAGAGCGCGAGCGCATTTCTCTAGGTGTTAAGCAACTAGAAAGCGATCCATTCTCTGAATACGTTTCTGAGAACGACAAAGGCACTATCATCAACGGTAAAGTAATCGCTGTTGAAGCAAAATCTGCAACTATCGAGATTCTGCCAGGTGTTGAAGCAACTTTGAAAGCGTCTGAAATCAGCCGCGATAAAGTAGAAGATGCTCGTAACGTTCTGAACGAAGGTGACATGGTTGAAGCCGTTATCACTGTCGTTGATCGTAAGAATCGTACTATCGCTCTGTCTATCAAAGCGAAAGACAGCGTAGACGATAAAGCAGCATTGAAAGAACAGCGCGCGAAAGCAGACGCTGAGATCACTGGTCCTACCACTATTGGTGACCTGATCAAAGAACAGTTAAACCAAAAAGACTAAGTCTTGTTGAGTTAACCGTTTAAAGAAACCCGCTTCGGCGGGTTTTTTTATGCCCGAAGAAAATCATTTTGACCTTTATGGCTTTTATGGTGCTGATAGTGACGTACGGAGTGGACAATTTGCATATTTTCTGATCACAGTGTGCATTGCTTGCTTGCAAAAGGGTTGAGCTAACTGCATGATTTAGCTAGATTTATTGTGAAGCTTTGTTCTCAAGGAGGGATAGGCGGTGACAAAATCTGAGTTAATAGAACGTATTGTTGGAAGACAACCTCAGCTTTCATCGAAAGATGTTGAGCTGGCTGTTAAAACCTTGCTTGATCACATGTCGCTGACGTTATCGTCTGGCGAGCGCATCGAAATTCGCGGCTTCGGCAGTTTTTCGCTGCACTATCGCGCGCCTCGTACGGGTCGCAATCCGAAAACCGGCGAGACGGTCGATCTGACGGGTAAGTTTGTTCCTCATTTCAAGCCGGGTAAGGAACTGCGCGATCAAGTTAACGACGGGTTGGATCCTGAGGATGACTGAGATTTGAGATTTAGTCTCAGATTTGTTGATCTAGTACGGATCATTCGTCGATTTAGCGGGTCTAGATTTAGTCTTCTCAATTGAGCGTTGGTATAGTGGCCAGCGATATGTGATGTCTTGTTTTATTTTGGTGCGACAATAGGAATGCCTGACGGCTTATGATGGATTCGGCGCTGGTTTATATCTTATTGCTCACTGGAGTCGCACTAGGCTGGACGTTTGGTTATCGCTTTGCGCAGCAAGGAAAAAAATCGGAAAAGCCAGACTGGATTCCAAGCATTGAATACCTCCTCGCAGAATCTAACGATGCCTCGTTAGCAAAACTTCTTAATGTTGATCAAATTGATGACGATGCCATCGATCTTTTTTTAAAGCTAGGACGTAGCTTACGAGAAAAGGGCGAGGCTGATCGCGCTATTCATCTTCACCAAGCACTGTTTGCACGTGCTGATTTGCCTCGCAGTACACTGCATCTACTTGAACTTGAATTGGCACTGGATTATTCGTGTGCTGGATTATTGGATCGCGCGGAAAAACTCTACGTTGAATTGTTGGAAAGCAAGGGACGAGTGCACGAACAAGCCTCTCGTTATCTTGTTGAGTTATTAGAGGAAGAAGGTGAGTGGCAGCGTATATTTGATCTTCACAAACAGCGTAAATTCGCCTCTTTAGATCTGTTGGATCGCCGTATTTCTCATGCTGTTTGCGAACTTGCCGAGCGAGCGGTAGCCCGTGGCGACTATTTAGAAACACAGAACCTTTGTCGGCAAGCGTTAAAAATTGATTCTCGCTGCGCACGCGCATTTGTTGTGTTGGCGGATATGGCTTACCACCAAGGTGAATACCGAGAAGCCATTCGTTGTTATTTAAAAGCCGTTGATTTAGATGACCAAGCGTTAGTGCGAATACTCGACCGCTTGGTGCTGGCATTTAAGGCTGTAGATGATAGCAAGGGCTTGAAAGAGCATCTGCAACGGCACTGGAATTTAACCCATTACGTGCCAGCGTTAATCGCAACAATGGAATCGCTGGCGAGCGAAGAAGGCCCAAATCAGGCCATTCCCCAATTGTTAGCAGAACTGAAAAATCATCCATCAAATCAAGGCTTTTTCGCCTTAGTTGAGCTTGTTGTGCAGCACCGTCAGCAGCTCGACAAGTCGCAGTTACTAGTGGTCTATGATATCCTGCGGCGAATTGTTGCAAGCGAACCTAAGTTTGTTTGTACTAACTGCGGATTCAAGGCGAAGGAACCCCATTGGCGTTGTCCCAGCTGTAAAAACTGGTCGACCGTCACTGCATTTGTTCCCGCGCCACCAATGGCAAAATTGGACCTATGACGACATCATCTTCAACAACAATTAAATCGCCAATTGTTGTCGCACTCGATTTTCCAACCGCTGAACAAGCGTTGGCAATGGCAGACCAACTAGACCCGACCTTGTGTCGGATGAAAGTCGGTAAAGAACTCTACACGGCCACTGGCCCTATGATTTTGGAACAGCTGCATAAACGCGGTTTCGAAGTGTTTCTCGATTTAAAATTCCACGATATTCCCAATACCTGCGCGAAAGCCGTTGGTGTTGCTGCGGATCTCGGTGTGTGGATGGTCAACGTCCACGCATCCGGCGGCGAACGCATGATGGTTGCTGCGCGTGAAGAATTAGAAAAGAAAAGCCACAAGCCACTATTGATTGGCGTTACCGTTTTAACCTCAATGGAACGTAGCGATCTTGCAGACATTGGGTTAGACATCGATCCTATTCAGCAAGTAGAGCGGTTAGCGCGCTTAACTGAGAAATCAGGATTAGATGGTGTTGTATGCTCCGCCCAAGAAGTGAAATTGATCCGTGATATTTGTGCGCCATCATTTTTGACCGTAACACCAGGAATACGCCCAGAGGGTTCAGATATTGGTGATCAAAAGCGCGTAATGACGCCGCGTCAGGCTAAGAAAGTGGGGGTGGATTATATGGTGATTGGTAGGCCGATTACTCAGAATCCGCAGCCTAGCGATATCTGCGGAATTATCGTTAATAGTTTTTAACTAATTCGCGTTAACTTAGACTAGTTAAATCGGCTGCAAGCTTTATCTTAACAAGTTCTAAATGTGTTCATCGAATTGGAATATTTAAATTACATGAAAATTTTAGTAACGGGTGGTGCTGGTTTCATAGGTTCCGCCGTCATACGTCACATTATAGACAATACGAATGACTCGGTAGTTAATGTCGATAAATTAACGTATGCCGGAAATTTAGCGAATCTTATGGATGTTGAAGGTTCGGAACGTTATGAGTTCGAAAAGGTTGATATTTGTAATCGGATCGAACTGGATAGAGTCTTTCAAACGCATAAGCCTGACGCCGTTATGCATTTGGCTGCTGAAAGTCATGTCGATCGTTCTATTGATGGTCCTGCGGCGTTTATTGAAACAAATATTATAGGAACGTATACGCTTCTTGAGGCTAGTCGGAGTTATTGGTCAAAATTAGATAGTGGAAGTAAGAATCTGTTTAAATTCCACCACGTCAGTACCGACGAAGTGTATGGTGATCTAGAAGGGCCTGAGGATTTATTTACAGAAGACACTCCTTATTCGCCTAGCTCCCCTTATTCAGCAAGTAAAGCTAGCTCTGATCATTTGGTTCGTGCTTGGCAGAGAACATATGGTCTACCGACCGTTATAACAAATTGTTCAAATAACTATGGGCCATATCACTTTCCAGAAAAGTTAATTCCGCTAGTTATTTTAAATGCCTTGGAAGGAAAATCCTTACCGGTATATGGCCGTGGAAATCAGATTCGTGATTGGTTATACGTAGAAGATCATGCTCGTGCACTCTATAAAGTTGTTACAGAAGGGAGGGTGGGGGAAACCTACAATATTGGAGGACATAATGAAAAGCAAAATATCGAAGTAGTGAATATGATCTGTGATCTACTTGAAGAGCTGGTACCTAATAATGACTATTCTCGTTCTGCTGGCAGCACTCAAGGCTTCAAGAGTTTAATCACTCATGTGGCAGATCGACCAGGTCACGATATTCGTTACGCCATTGATGCAGGAAAAATTGATACAGAACTTGGCTGGACCCCAGAAGAAACCTTTGAATCAGGTCTTCGTAAGACTGTGGAGTGGTATCTATCTAATACAGAATGGGTTGGCCATGTTCAAAGTGGTGAATACCAAAGCTGGCTAGAGCAAAACTACGGTAAGCGAGGATGATACCTGAGGAGGTAAGTATTATGCGTATACTCCTACTGGGCAAAAATGGACAAGTAGGTTGGGAGTTACAGAGAGCACTAGCACCATTAGGAGAAGTACTTGCATTAGATCGCAACAATGGTGGTAATTTAACCGACTTGGCTGGAATTAAACAGCATATATTAGAGTATCGTCCACACGTCGTGGTGAACGCAGCAGCTTATACGGCTGTCGACAAAGCTGAATCAGAGCACGACGTAGCTGTTCTAGTGAATCATAAAGCCGTAGAAGAAATGGCAGCTGCTTGCAAATCTATCAATGCATTATTTGTGCACTATTCTACAGATTATGTATTTTCAGGAGAGGGTGAGCAATTTTGGTCCGAGACTGATAACGCAAAGCCAGTTAATGTTTATGGTCATACCAAGCTACAGGGTGAGCAAGCTATAGCGGCTAGTGGTTGCAAATATTTAATCTTTCGAACTAGCTGGGTATATGCAGCGAAAGGTAACAACTTCGCTAAAACGATGCTGAAACTTGCTAGTTCGCTTAGGGAGCTGAGTATTATTAATGACCAATTCGGTTCGCCAACGGGAGCAGAGCTTGTTGCGGATGTAACCGCCCAAGTAGTTCGGAGTACGTTAAGCAGTCCAAACAAGGCAGGGCTGTATCACTTGGTAGCTAGTGGTGAAACTACATGGTGTGATTACGCTAAGCATATCTTCGATTTCGCTCAAAAGGAAGGCTACAAGTTAAAGGTAGAAACAGTGAAAGGTATTCCTACTACACAATACCCAACACCTGCAAAGAGACCACTTAATAGTCGTTTGAACTGTTCAAAATTAGAAAATAACTTTGGCTTATCTATGCCTCATTGGACACTAGGTGTGAATAGAATGTTGACTGAAGTATTGGAAAAAAATAATGAAAAATAGAAAGGGCATCATTTTAGCGGGTGGATCTGGTACTCGATTACACCCTATCACAATGGGAGTTTCTAAGCAGCTTTTGCCAATTTACGATAAACCAATGATTTTTTATCCGTTGTCAGTATTAATGCTAGCTGGCATGAAAGAGGTTTTAATTATCAGTACTCCGGAAGATTTGCCTAATTATCAAAAACTATTGGGCGCTGGAGACCAATTCGGAATACAGATAACTTATGCTGAACAGCCATCTCCGGATGGACTTGCACAAGCTTTTTTGATCGGTGAGGAATTTATTGGTGATGATAACTGTTGCTTAATTCTCGGTGATAATATCTTTTATGGTCAGCATTTTTCAGAGAAGTTAAAGTCAGCGGCTGAGAAAGTGAGTGGTGCAACAGTATTTGGCTATCATGTGAGTGACCCCGAACGTTTTGGCGTGGTTGAGTTTGATGACGCGGGAAAGGCTATTAGTATTGAAGAAAAACCAGAAAAACCAAAATCAAATTATGCGGTAACTGGCTTGTATTTCTACGACAATGACGTGATCGAAGTGGCTAAATCTATAAAGCCTTCTGATCGTGGCGAGTTAGAAATCACAGATGTAAATAAGTATTACTTAGATAAGAAAACTTTAAGTGTAGAAATGCTAGGTAGAGGGTTTGCTTGGTTGGATACTGGTACTCATGAATCTTTACTAGAAGCTGGGGCGTTTGTTCACACCATTGAGCAAAGACAGGGTTTAAAAATAGCATGCCTAGAAGAAATCGCCTACAGCAATGGCTGGTTAAGTAAAGATCAAGTGCGGAGCCAGGCAGAGAAGCTGAAGAAAACGGGGTATGGGCAGTACCTATTCCAATTAATTGAAAGCGAAGCTTAAATATTTACGTTATGAAACTGATTCAAGCTGATATTCCTGAAGTGGTAATCATAGAGCCGCAAGTATTTGTTGATGAACGTGGTTGGTTCATGGAAAGCTTTAGTGAAAAACGCTTTCACGAAAATTTGGCAAAGTTAGGCTTGCCGGTACCTCGTTCATTTGTTCAAGATAATCATTCTTGCTCTTCAAAAGGTGTAGTAAGAGGGTTGCATTTTCAAAAGGCTCCTTATGCTCAAGGTAAGTTAGTAAGAGTAGTAAAGGGGGCAGCCTTTGACGTTGCTGTAGATATTCGAAAAAACTCTCCAACTTATGGTAAGTGGACTGGGATAAAATTAAACGCCGACAATAAAAAAATATTTTGGGTGCCTGAAGGTTTTGCTCATGGGTTCATCGCATTGGAAGATGATACACATTTCTTGTATAAAACCACTGATTACTACAATAAGGAGAGTGAAGAGGCTATTCGTTGGGATGATCCCGATTTAAATATTCAATGGCCAAATATGGACGAATATTTAGTGAATGAGAAAGACCAACAGGCGCAATCGCTTTCAGAGTTTGAAGGTTAATATATGAGTTTAACAAAATGGATTGATTTTCAAGCGCTAGGTGACCAACGTGGCGAGCTGGTAGCGCTGGAAATTGGTAAAGAGAAAAATATTCCGTTTGAAATAAAGCGTGTTTATTACATCTATGGAACTGCTAAAGGTGTAAGTCGAGGTTACCATGCGCATAAAGACCTAAAGCAAGTAGCCATTTGTGTATCCGGTAGCTGTAAAATGACTTTAGATGATGGGAATCATCGCGAAGTAATCCTAATGGATAATCCAGCTAAAGGCTTGTTGATTCAAAGTATGATCTGGCGCGAAATGCATGAGTTTTCAGATGATTGCGTTTTGTTAGTGTTAGCTAGTGAGCATTATGATGAATCAGATTATATTAGGGATTATCAAGAATACATATTCACTGTTACTAAGGTTAAGTTAGATGCCTAATAAAGATAAAAAATTGGTTCTAGTTGGTGCTGGTGAACTTGCTGAAATCGCGTATGAGTATTTCACTTATGACTCGGAATATGAAGTTGTAGCTTTTAGTGTAGAGCAGAAGTTTATAGATGCAGATAGTTTACATGGCCTACCAATTGTTCCTTTAGAGGAGATTGAAGAACACTTTCCAGTAGATGATTATAAAATTTTTGTGGCAATTCCCTCAACTCAGTTAAATCGCCTGAGGGCTAGACTGTATTTGCAGTTAAAAGAGCAAGGCTACAAATTTGCTACTTATATTAGCTCGAAAGCTTTTGTGTGGCGTAACGCTGAAATTGGTGAAAATTGCTTCATATTTGAAAACAATGTCATTCAGCCTTTCGTTCAGATTGGGAATAACTGTATTTTATGGAGCGGCAATCATGTCGGTCATCGTACTGTAATCGAAGATCATTGCTTTTTATCTTCCCATGTTGTGATTTCAGGATATTGCCGAATAGGTCATTCATCTTTTTTAGGTGTTAATGCTACTTTTAATGATAATACCTCTATTGCAAATAGCTGTATATTGGGATCTGCAAGCTTAGTAAATAAGCCCTTGATTGAGCCGGAGAGTATTTATATTGGTTCCCCTGCTAGAAAAGTAGAAGGTAGAACAAGTCTTAAGGTTAAATTGTAATATGACGCTTAAATGGAATAAAAAAGGTCTGGTTTTCGGTAATGATAAACTACCTGAGTGGGCTGATAACTCGGCATTAACCCCAACACCGATTGTTCTTAATGAAGATGTTGTTAGGGTTTACTGTGGGTTTAGAGACAAGTTCGGCGTAAGTCGTATTGGCTATGTGGATTTGTCGACTAAAGATCCAAGCATAGTGCTTGCTGTTTCGAGAGAACCTGTTCTGGATATAGGCAGACATGGATGCTTCGACGATAACGGTGTGATTTTGGGTGATGTTGTACTAGCGCCTGATGGTAATTATCGAATGTATTATGTTGGTTTTCAGATTGTTAAAAATGCGAAATTCTTAGCATTTACTGGTTTAGCAATTAGTAAGGATGGAGAAAAATTTACTAGAATTTCAGAAGCTCCGATTTTAGATCGTACCAATGGCGCAGCGACAATCCGAGCAATTCATTCTATTCGCTTCGATGGTGAAATTTGGCATGCGTGGTATGCAGTAGGAGATGATTGGGAGACTATAAATGGTGTAGATTTTCCTAGATATAATATCTGGCATACTTCGTCGGAAGATGGAGTTAATTTCTCTAGTAATGCTACGCTATGCGTTGATTTAGAAGGTGATGAATATCGAATTGGTCGACCTTCAGTTTTTAGACGCAACGATACCTATGCTATGTTTTACACAAAGGGAGGCTTGTCGGGAAAAGATTATTTTCCAGGAATCGCTTATTCAGAAGATGGTCTTGTGTGGAATAGGAGGGATGAGGATCTCGGACTAGTACTTGGTATGGAGAATGAGTTTGATAGTCAACATTTATGTTACCCGAGATTATTTGTAGCTAATGGTAAAAGTTGGGTTGTATATAATGGAAATTATATGGGAGCGGAAGGTTTTGGGGTGGCGGAGTTGATTGGTGATAATATATAAATTTGAGCGTAAATATTTAGAGGAATGGAATCGTTTTATAGAAGACTCCAAAACCCCGCTGTTTATATTTAAAAGAGAGTTTATGGAGTATCACTCAGATCGTTTTGTGGATTCCTCTCTCCTCTTTTTTAAAGAAGGTAAGTTGGTTGCTGTTTTACCTGCTTCTATTGATGGGGAAAACTTAGTTAGTCACGGTGGTTTGACTTACGGGGGATTAGTTTTTCTTGTAAGAGCTCGAAGCGAGCTAATAAAAGAAACCTTTGTAGCCCTAAAAGACTGGCTTATTCAAAATGATATACGTAAATTAATTTATAAGGCGATACCCCACATATTTCATGAACAGGGAAATGAAGAGGATCTCTATTTTCTCCATAATACGGCAGGTGGGGTTTTGGTTCGGCGAGATCTTGGTAGCTACGTCATTTTGAAAAATAGAATGAAGCTATCCAAAGGACGAAAGGCTTTGATTTCTAAAGCGAGGAAACTTGATTTAGTCGTTGAAAAATCAAATGAATGGGAAAAGTTCCATGAAATTTTAAGAGATGTCCTCGATCGCCATGGGGTTGCTCCAGTTCATAGTGCAAATGAGCTGCTACTATTGGGTGAAAGATTTCCAGAGAATATAAGTTTAAATGTTGTTAAAGACCGCGGTAGGATGATTGCAGGATCGGTATTGTTTATATTTAAGAAAACGGTACATACACAATATATGTGCGTTAGTGATGAAGGAAAAGAGAAAGGTGCTTTAGATCTATTGATAGAATCAGTTATGATCGACTTCTCAGAAAAGGGATTTGAATTTTTAAATTTTGGAATTTCAACAGAAAATGCTGGGAAATACTTAAATCAGGGGCTAATTAGTCAAAAAGAAGGTTTTGGTGGCCGTGGAATGGTTCTTGATCATTATGAGATCACGTTAGATGATTAAATTTCTTAACTTACAAAAAATTAATGAACGATATGCAGAAGAATTAAAACAAGCTTGTTCTAGCGTAATCGATTCTGGTTGGTATATTAAGGGGAGGGAACTTGCCTTTTTCGAAAAGGAATTTGCAGAATACTGCGGGACGAGTGATTGTGTAGGAACAGCAAATGGTTTGGATGCATTAAAACTTAGTTTGATGGCTTGGAAAGAATTGGGCTATTTGAATGATGGGGATGAAGTAATTGTACCAGCAAACACATTCATTGCTACCATATTGGCTATAACTGATTGTTCGTTGGTTCCGGTTTTTGTAGAGCCATCTCCTGTTACATTTAATATTGATCCTGACCTTGTTAAGGAGAAAATATCCGATAGAACTCGGATGATACTCGTTGTGCATCTATATGGACAAGTATCGCCTGTAAAAAAATTAGTGAATTTAGCTAAGGAATACGAACTCTTAATTCTTGAAGATGCCGCTCAGGCTCATGGAGCGCTGCTGGATGGTATGAAAGCTGGCTCTATTGGTGATGCGGGCGCGTTTAGTTTTTATCCTGGAAAGAATTTAGGGGGATTGGGGGATGGGGGGGCTGTAGTTACTAATGATACGCAGCTTTCTACTGTTATTCGTGCGTTAGGGAATTATGGTAGCTCTTCTAAATATATTCATGATTACAGAGGAATTAACAGTCGCTTAGACGAAATACAGGCTGCAATGCTTCGAATTAAGTTAAGGGGATTAGATTTAGAACTGGCGGTTAGAAGAGATATAGCTGGGAAATATATAAGTAAGATTAAAAATACATCTGTTATTCTGCCAGATGTAATTGATATGAAAGCACATGCATTTCATTTATTTGTAGTTAGGGTTGAGTCGCAAGATTTTTTCGCAAAATATATGCTAGATCAGGGGGTAGAGGTGATGATTCACTATCCAATTCCCCCCCATAAACAAAAAGCTTATATGCAATATAATCATTGTTCGTATCCCATTTGCGAAAAATTACATTCGCAGGTGGTTAGTTTACCAATTGATCCTACAATGTCGGATAAGGAAGTTGAATATATAATAGAAGTGGTAAATAGCTACAATGAAGCTTCTTAAAACATCGCTATTAAGCTTCATTGTCACTATCTTTAAGATGGTAACCGCTTTGATTATAAATAAGGTTTTAGCTGTATTTGTCGGGCCTTCTGGCTTGGCGGCAATGGGACAGTTGCAGAACTTTATTCAAGTATCATTAAGCTTCTCGCAACTAGGCCTCACTTCAGGCGTTACCAAATTTGCTGCAGATAAAAATGAAAGTGAGAGAGATCGTATCCTCTCAACGGCGCTAACTATAGTGCTATTCAGTTCAATCATTGTAGGAGGGTGTGTTTTTTTCGGTAGTAAGGAGATTTCAAACTACCTATTTAAATCGACGGATTATGCTTATGTTCTAAAGATACTAGGAATTACAACGATTCTAGCAAGTTTTAATTTTATATTGGTGGCAATTCTTAATGGATTGAGGGAAATTCAATTTTGGTTTAAAGTTAATATTATCCAAAGCATTTTCAGTGTTCTATATACAGCAGTTCTTATTTATCGCTATCAATTAGATGGATTGCTGTTTTCTATGGTAACTACTCAGGCTGTTGTTTTTTTATTACTGCTTTATTTATTAAGAAATCACTGGCTACTTCGAATAATTTTCACAAAGAATAAGATTTTTCCTGAAGATGTTAAACGATTAATGAAGTATAGTTTTATGGCTTTAACTTCTGCACTGGTTGTCCCGATCTCTCATATTGTGCTAAGAGATTATTTGATTGCTGATTTTGGGGTGGAAAAGGCAGGATACTGGCAAGCAACTTGGTACATATCATCAATGTATTTGATGGTTATTACTACTACGTTGAGTGTTTACTATTTACCTCGTTTTTCGGAATTGGATAGCGGTAGAGCTTTACGGCTAGAAATTCAAAAAGGCATTTCCATTTTTGTTCCTATAGCAATTTTTACAGCTATAATTATATATGTGATTAAGGATTTCGTGATAGTGCTCTTATTCTCGTCGGAGTTTATATCGATAGGAGAACTATTTAAGTTTCAGTTTTTAGGTGATGTGTTCAAAGTTGCATCATGGTTCTTTGGTTACTTAATGTTGGCTAAAGAAAAAACTTTCTTATTTGTTTTTAGTGAAATTTACTTTTCAATTCAGTTTGTTGTATTGTCAGTAGTTCTGTGTGATAGTCTGGGGTTTGAGTATATTTCGCTAGCTTATGCCTTGAACTATTTGTCTTATTTTATATTTAGTTTTTGGTTTATGAAACATGAGTTACATTAGTACTCCGGAATATGAGTTGGCAATTCTAATACCTTCGTATAATCATGGTGGTTACGTTGTCGAGTGTATTCAGGCCGCCTTACAGATTCAAGTGGAATCCAAAGAAATTATAATAATCGATGATAATTCTTCAGATTCGTCAGTCGAAGTTATAGAAGGCTTTATTCGCACATTAGAGATCAAGGATAAAGATAAAGTAACCTTTATTAAAAAAGAAAAGAATAAGGGGGTTCTTGATTCATTAGTTCAATTCTTTAATTTAGCTGATTCCGAATTTGTATTACTTTTGGCTTCGGACGATGTGGTTGTCTCAGATGGAATCGAGAGCTTGGTGTCTAGAATGAGAGGATCTAATCTACAGTTTATTATTGGCGGTGCTCTCAACTGCTTTGAGGATGGAACTGAGAGCCGAGTTTATAAAGTGAATCATGAGAAGTTTTTCAATCTACCTAAGCAGGAACTGTTAAAAGCTATATATGTCAACTATCCTAGCCCAATTCTGTCTCAATCGAGCATTATTAGATATAGCGCTTTGGTTGAGATTGGAGGGTGGGATCCGGATTTGAAAACGGATGATTATGCTATGTTTATGAAGTTGTTCGCCAGATTTCCTAGTAAAGGAAGCGATTTTGACTTTTTACCTGAGGACATCTGTGTTCGATATCGTCATCATGAGAAAAATAGCTATATAAATACTGATAAGCAAATACAGGATGCCTTGTTGACATTGGAAAATTTAACGCCATATCGATTAAGAAAAACCGCGATAGGAAATAAAATCGCAAGCTATTTTTTGCATTATTTGAAGCGTTTCGAGTTTTTTAAAGCCTTTCATGTATTGAAGCAAATCCCATTTGTTTATGCGCTTTATACCCTTAAGGGAGCGGTTACTCTAGTATATAGAAAGATTTTAAAAATATGAGCTCTCAGGAATTTTATTCTCTTTTTTTACAGTTCATTTTTCCGTTTCTGGGTGTGAATTTTTTTATTTTCGGATTGTTCTATCTGGTTTTGAAGAGAGTTTTGCCGAATGGTGTAATGGACCCTTTATTTATAATTTTTGTTATTGGGTTTAGCACAAAATACACAATAATGTGTTTCTTGTATTGGTTAGGGTATATAAAAGAGTATTACTTCTATTTATTTATGCTTTACCTGATCTCTGTATTAAGCGCGTACCACGTTTTGCGGCTTTCTTCTTTTGATATTCCTAATTGGTACTACAGATCGTACGTGAATAGGAGGGTGGCTCTGAGAGATTTTGAGTATTTGGCTTTGTTGGTAGTCTATTTTTTTGTGTCAATAATCATTTTGAAGTCAATCGGGTTGGGGGTTTTTACGGATACTAATAGATTTGAGAATAGTAGAGGGATGGGAGTTTTTGTCCGATTAATTGATGGCTTAACCTATTTTCTTATAGCGTATACGGCATTGAGATTTTTCCTCGGGAGAGGAGCTAGGAAATTAGTTAGCTTTTTAATGCTAGCGTTTTTGGTGGTTTTCTCAGCTTTGTTAAACGGGGCGAAAATATCATTCTTGTTTAATGTGTTAGCTATAACTTTCGTTTATCGTATACATTTTAAACGTAATCTTTTTAGTTTGAAAGGGGTGTTGATAACTGTACTCTTTGGTTTGATATTTATATTTTTTGCATTACAAGAGAATCTCAAAAGGAATGGAATTGATCCGCTTTCTAATTCGGAGAATATTGACGGAGTTCCTTTAGTAGTCGATAAATTTGTGCATAGGATGGTTTCAAATGGAAATACTGTTTATATGCTTTTGCCAAATGGAAATATTGATAATATTGACACAGATAGCTTTTTGATCAGAATCATTACACCGATGATAGGGATTACCCAGATGTCGAAACTCATTGGTTATAATGCAGGTGATTATTCTGTTGGTAGACAGGCTCTTCTGACGTTCAATCCAGATGCCGAGATCGCCGGTGGACCTACCAGTCACTTTGATTATTTCTCTTATGTCTATTTGGGGCCGATACTGGGATTTGTGTTTATCTTAATTATTGGTGGTGCGCTGGGAATCTTATCAAGGCAAATACTAAATTATCAGCGAAAGAGTGAAAAATCGCTTTTTTTAAGTTCTCTCTTGACAGCCATATGGTTTCGTTTCTGTGTAGTAATGGTAGAGCCTCCAATAGGTATAGCGTATCTAATGGATTTGTTTTTAATCTTTGGAGGGTTGTTTGCTTTTAGGTTGGTAGCTTTAGCCAGAAGATCGGGTAGTGTTGGTATTTGATATGAGCGAAAAGATTGCTGTACTTTTGACTGCGTTTAACCCTGATGTGTCTTCCTTGGTGAGAAAGGTGGAAGGGTTATCAAAAGGAGGGTTGTTTGTTTTTTTAGCGGATAATTCTGATGATATTATTACTCAAAGGAGTCTAAATAGCCAAACGGATTATTTAAATGATGTTGTTTACATCGATATGAAAGGGAACAAAGGAATTGCCGCAGCTCAGAACTCGGGGTTAGAAAGGGCATTGTTAGATGGTTTTAATTATTTTGTTGAGTTGGACCAAGATACCAGCCTAGATTCAGATACAGTTTACAAGCTAGTTGATTCATTCAAGTCCGTTAAGTCTATTGATTCGAATTGTTTTGGATTGGGGCCGATTGCAATAGATGTAGATACAAATCTACCTTATCACGGGCTGGCTCCTAATCAAGGTATTGTTAAAGTAGAGCATACTTTGAGTTCGGGGTTTACTTTTTCCAAAGATTCTATTGAACGAGTAGGCCTTAAGGAAAACGATCTCTTTATCGATTTGGTTGATTGGGAATGGTGCATGCGGGGGAATCATGAAGGTTTAACTACGTATGTAAATACCGATATAAAAATCGACCATGAGTTAGGCGAAGGTCATTTAGATCTTCTTATTTTTAGGTTGGGATCACCAAAACCTTTTAGGCTTTATTTTCAATATAGAAACTTGATTTGGCTCTTAGGTAGAGGGTATATCCCATTAAAGTGGAAAGTTAAAAGAGTTCTAATATCGTCTGTGAAAATACTTTTATTTGCGATTCTATATGAAGACCGAGTAGAGAGACTCAAGCATATTTTTAGTGGAGTTAAGGACGGACTTGGTGGTTATATGAAATTCTTTAAATCAAGAGAGAGAGATTCTTGAAAACCTCAGTTTTAATGTCTATTTATAACGGAGAAAATGCTAGTTACTTAGAAGAGTGTCTGGCAAGTTTGGAGCGGCAGACAGAACGAGCAGATGAAGTTGTTCTCGTTGAGGACGGGACAATTGGTTCCGAACTTAACAGCGTTATAGAGAGATTTCGATCTAAATTGAATATTATCAGTCCTAAACTTGAGACGAATTCTGGATTGGGCAAAGCTCTTAATTATGGGTTGCGTTATTGTCAGGGGGATGTTGTATTTAGAATGGATACGGACGATGTTTGCTTTCCTGATCGTTTTGAGACTCAGTTAAAAATTCTGAAAGAAGAGATTGATGTATCGTTAGTTGGATCTCAAGCAATAGAAATGAGTAGTAACGGCACTTTAGGTGGACTGCGAAATGTTCCTGTTTCGGAGAATAAAATTTTAGAATTATTGTGGGCTAACCCGTTTATTCATCCTTCAGTCGCAATCAGGAAGAATGATTTAATTGAAATTGGAGCCTACAATGAAAAGCTTAGTCGAAGGCAGGATTATGAGTTATGGTTTCGCTGTGCTCACCGAAAATTAAGGATGAAGAATATCTCTAGACCCTTGATTTATTATAGGTTTGACGAAAGTGCATTTAGAAAGCAGACTAGCAAACTAGCTTTTAAGCAGGGTCTAATCGGTTTTAAGTGGTCTTTAAAAGTAGGTCTGCCTATGTGGAAGGCTGTTGCCTGCTTTGCACCCTTTTTAAGATCTATTTTGCCAGCAAAAATAGAGTACATTGCGTATATATGTATGAAAAAATTTGACCCAAGAAATGTGACAAAGAGTGGGGGGTGATATAAAAATGGATAATTCGATGAAATCCACGGTTGAACCAAGTATTCCGGTTTTGGATTTTTCAGGGGGAAGCTGGAGTAACCTAATTGAGATAGCAGAATCTAATCGTGATGCTTATATTAAGCAAGAGCCATTTCCATATGTCGTACTTGATGGTGTTTTCCCTATAGAATTATTAGAAGCTGTATTGAAGGAAGTAGAAAGTACGAATTTTAATGATAAGAAAGATTTTTATGGTTCGATATTAAAAAGAACTGAAAATGATATTATGAATATGGGGCCTGCCACTAGGCGGTTTATAGGTGATTTGAACTCACGAAATTTTTGCACTTTTCTTGAGAAGTTGACAGGAATTGAATCATTAGTTCCTGATCCATATCTTGAGGGAGGGGGGCTACATAATACAAAAAAAGGTGGCTTTCTTAAGATACATACTGATTTTAATTGGAACTCGAAATTAAAATTAAATCGTCGTATTAACGTAATTCTATATTTAAATAAGAATTGGGAAACTTCCTGGGGTGGTGGATTGCAGTTATGGGAAAAGGATATGAGTCGGAAAGCGGTGGAAGTGGAGCCCGCTTTTAATCGAATGGTGATATTTAATACATCTGATTATTCGTATCATGGTCATCCGGATAAACTTGCTTGTCCAGAAACCAATAGCAGAAAATCTATAGCAATGTACTATTACACCAATGGGCGGCCTGAGTGTGAGATTAAGTATGGTAGAACTACAGATACAAATTATCAAAAACGTCCAGGCGAGGTGTTTAACGAGGGGAATGTACTAATAAATATCAAAAGATTTTTAAGGATTAATTTGGAGAGGTTTTTTTCTAGAAAATAAATAGGCTGTAGTTATATGAAAGTATTTGTAACTGGTGCTTCCGGTTTTGTCGGAAGAAACCTACTTAATTATCTCATTAGTAATAATTTTTACGTGATTCCTCATGTTCGATCAGAGGAAAAATTACCAAAATGGGAAGGGCATAAAGTTGTTTTAGATCTAAGGCCTGATACGCAATGGCGACAACATCTCAAGGGAGTTGATTCTGTCGTGCATTTAGCTAGTATCGTACACGATAAAGGTGCCGCTAAGGAGGATTTTGACGAGGTTAATTTCAGATCGTCTATTAATTTAGCAAGATGTGCAATTGAATCCGGAGTTAAACGCTTAGTTTACGTAAGCTCGGTGGCTGTTTATGGTAAGTTCAAAGGTAGTGAGTTGAATGAAGACTCTAAGACAGAACCTTGCACATACTATGGCAAGTCCAAACTAGCAACTGAAATTGAACTTAGGAAAATAGCAGAGGCAGGAGGTTTGGAGCTTGTTATTTTACGTCCTGTAATGGTATATGGATTAGGTGCACTGGGTGCGTTTGGTACAGCTCTATCATATTTAAAGTATTTTCAATTTACTCCTTTCGGATTGGTTGAAAATAAAAGAAGCTTTGTTTCAATACAGAAACTGTGTGGAACTATAGGTCATTGTTTAATAAGTGATTCTGTTGCGGGAGAAACTTTTTGCGTGACTGATTCTACACCAATATCGACAAAGCAGTTATTTACATTAGCTGGGAGTTTTTTAGGAAAAAAAGTAATTCACATTCCTTTTCCTGTTTCGGTCATGAGTTCTACATTGTTATTGTTCGGTAGAATAGATGTATCTGAGCAACTTTTTTCTAACTTTTTGGTATCAGATAAAAAGCTCCAGAAGGAAATTAAAAATAGTTCTACTCACATAGAATTAAATATCGAGTAGGTATATGTATCGATTAATAGATTTTACGTTTTCTTTGCTTGGATTAGTGTTCGGATTCCCAGTACTAATTATTATTTACGTCATCGGCCTGTTTGATACCGGCTCTCCATTGTTTTTACAGCAGAGGGTTGGCAGAAACAAAAAGCCTTTTACCTTAGTTAAATTCCGTACGATGAGTATTGATACAGCGTCAGTTGCTAGTCATCTCGCATCTTCTGCATCTATTACTAAATTGGGCGGTTTTTTGCGTAGAACTAAGTTGGATGAGTTGCCTCAATTGTGGAACGTTCTAAAAGGTGAGATGAGTCTAGTAGGACCGCGTCCGAATCTGTTTAATCAAGAAGAACTAATAATGGAGCGCGATTCTCTCAGCGTTTATGCTGTCCGACCAGGTATTACAGGTTTAGCACAGGTAAGTGATATCGATATGTCTACGCCTACTTTGCTTGCTCAAACTGATGCGAAAATGATTGAAGAGATGTCAGTTGCTAATTATTTTAAATACATTTTTCAAACGGTAGCAGGTAAAGGAGCTGGAGATCGAGTCAAAGACTAGGTCTCCATTTATTGTTTCTGCTTTCAAACGCTGCGAGAGGCGTTCAAAACCCAATCAGGACATCCTTCTTGTTTGTTGTATGCTGCTGGGGCTTCGAGTAAAAGACTAATAACATCTTCTACTTTGAAGTCATGGCAGGCTTTATCCAGTCGGTTTAAGAAGTTGTGTGTTTCGGGCCACGAGAGATGAACTTCATTTGCTGTCATAATTCGTGGGTGCTCCGTACCGGCGACGTTATCACCTACCAACAGTTCTTCGTAGAGCTTTTCACCTGGTCTTAATCCGGTAAATTTAATCTCTATATCACCGTCAGGGTTTTTGTCAGTTTTCTCTATCAACCCTGAAAGGCGAATCATTTTTTTAGCTAGAGCGGTGATTTTCACGGGTTCGCCCATATCGAGTACGAATACGTCGCCACCTTTTCCCATTGCACCTGCTTGAATGACTAACTGGGATGCCTCTGGAATCGTCATAAAGTATCGGATGATATCTGGATGCGTGACGGTAATAGGTCCGCCCTCATTAATTTGGCGGCGGAATAGGGGGACTACAGAGCCGGACGATCCCAACACGTTACCGAAGCGCACCATGCAAAATAAAGTGTCATTTTGGCGTTCATTGAGTGCTTGAAGAACAAGCTCTGCCACACGCTTAGATGCTCCCATGACGTTAGTTGGGCGCACTGCTTTGTCTGTTGAGACGAGTACAAATTTTTCTACACCTGCACTAATCGCAGCTTCAGCGCAGTACCAAGTGCCGAATACATTATTACGAACACCTTCGACGACATTGTGCTCAACCATAGGGACGTGTTTGTAGGCAGCTGCGTGATAAATTGTCTGAACATTAAAAGCTTTGAAGATGGTTTCTAATCGATTTTGTTTCTGTACGGAACCTAAAATCGAAACAATTTCCGTATCAGACTCGAGACTTAGTACCGTATTTTGAAGTTCTTGTTCAATAGCGTACAAACTGTATTCATTTAGCTCGACTAAAATTAGCTTTTGAGGTTTTTGAATAAGGACTTGGCGGCATAGTTCAGAACCGATCGAGCCACCTGCACCAGTAACTAAAACTACTTTATCGGTAATATTATTGCTCAGTAACTCGGTATTCGGACTGACGCAGTCGCGTCCAAGAAGGTCATCGATTTCAACTTCTCTAACTTCTTCTATTCGGGCCTTGCCACTAATTATGTCGTTCACGGCAGGGGTCGTTAAGATTTCTAAATTAGAACTAGAAAGACTTTCAATTAAGTTTTTTCTTTGGCCAAAGCTCGTTTTACCGAGCGCTAATAACACTTTTGAAATATCGTAATGGTCAGTCAAATCTTCTATTTGTTCTTTTGATATAACACGCAGTCCATGAATGGTTGTGCCTTGCTTTAAGCGGTCGTCATCGATAAGTGCGCATGGACGATATAAATCACTACCGGCCAGAGCGTGGGCCAATGCTACACCTTGATTGCCTGCGCCATAGATGAGTACCGGTTCGCATTGGGCTTTACTCATTTGGCTAACTAGGCTGCGAATGAATAAGCGGGGTGTTCCTAATAGTGCAAATGCGGTAAAAAAATAAATAATAATACTGGAGCGGGGGAGGTTGGCGTGCGCTAAAAAAGACGTGCTAGTTAATAATATGCCCGAAATACTGATGCCGACTGCAAGGGTGGTGAATGCTTTGCCTGTCATGAAGCGAACAACGGCGCGGTACAATCCAATTTTAACGAACACGCCTAATGAAATAATGGTTGTTGCAAGTACTGCAATAGCTGTTTCGTGGGATATTTGGGGGTTCCATACGCCGTAGCGTAGAGCGAGAGCTAGATAAACGGCAGTAGGGATCGCAATAAAATCGTAACACGCAGTCAATAGTCGCTTGGTTGGACGAGATGCGTTAAGTAGATAGCGAATCATACGTTCCTGTATTCATCGTGAATTAAGATACAGGAAGTTTAGCAAATAATGAGAAATTTGCCTTAAATTCTGCGTAAAGTCATTGATAAATATGACAAAAATAAGTCGTTTAGGTTTTGTTTTAACGAAATTATCCGAACGGATAAAAGAAGTGGCTCCCCGAGTTGGACTTGAACCAACGACCAATAGATTAACAGTCTACTGCTCTACCGACTGAGCTATCGGGGAACTTCGTAACAGCGAGGCGTATATTACGGAGCGTTTCGTTTTTCGTCAATGGCTTTTTTCGATAAAAAACAAAAAGTTGGGGCTGTATCGTCGAAATGATGAAGTTGTGAGGCGAATAAGCAATTCGCCTCACAATTTTCCTGCTTCCTGACTACATTTTCATGTTTTCAGGAGAGTGCACGATCAGTCTTTCTTAAACACGTTGTTGTAAACGTAGTTTGTTGCTTCAACAAAACCGTCGATGCTACCGCAATCAAAACGACGGCCTTTGAATTTATACGCCAGTACACAGCCATCTTGAGCCTGTTTCAGTAGCGCATCGGTAATCTGTACTTCGCCATTTTTGCCTGGCTTTGTGTTCTCAATAAGTTCGAAGATGTCCGGAGTCAGGATGTAACGACCGATAATCGCTAGATTGCTTGGTGCATCTTCTTTGGCTGGTTTTTCAACCATGTCGGTAACACGGTACAGACCGTCTTTCATGTATTCGCCAGCGATTACGCCGTACTTGTGTACCTCATCTTCAGGTACTTCCTGAATAGCGACGATAGAACAGCGGAACTGCTTGTATAGCTTAACCATTTGCGCCAATACGCCTTCTTCGCCTTCGTCAACAACACATAAGTCATCGGCAAGAACAACGGCAAAAGGCTCATCGCCCATCAGATAACGACCAGAAAGGATGGCGTGGCCTAAGCCCTTCATGTGATTTTGACGTTTGAAGGCAAATTCGTTTTCGTCGATAAGCTTACGAATAGAGGTCAGCAGCTCTTCTTTGCCGCTACCAGCGATTTCGCGCTCTAACTCATAGCTGATGTCGAAGTGGTCGGCAATGGAGCGTTTACCGCGACCAGTGATGAAACCGATGCGGTTCAAACCCGCGGCTGCTGCTTCTTCAACGCCGTACTGCACCAAAGGTTTGTTAACGATTGGTAGCATTTCTTTAGGCATAGCCTTTGTTGCAGGCAAAAAACGTGTGCCATAACCGGCAACAGGGAACAGGCATTTGCGAATCATATTTTTCTATCCTTGTCTGATACAGATGAGAAGGTGGAGTTTGCATAGATTATGTCAGATTTGTTGCGGTTTTACGTCAACCCTAAAGGGCGTTCACCGTGACCAACAGCTCTTATGCTAAAACGTGCGTGCATTATATCAGCATCGCTCTGATTCACTATGGTGCAAAGATAATGCCGACGGTATAGAACCTGCTTGTCTACACTAGTAATACGACTATTTTGTGACAGGCGTTAGGTTGAGGGGGAACCCAAAGCATGACGTGGTCTACAGAGGCGTCAAATGGTACTAGCAGACTTGGCATGGACGTGACAGGATCTCTACGAGATGTTTTAGCACCATCAAGCAATTAGATTGAGGCGAGTTGTTATAGCGGCGCCCTGAAATTGAACAGCGGAGGTGAACGATGCACATTAATGCACCATATGAGCTGGTGTTATTTGGCGGGCTTGGAGATTTAGCATTACGTAAGTTAATGCCGGCGCTATATCTACTGTATCGAGATGGTCGTTTACCTAGCGGACGTATTTTCGCCGCCACTCGCCAAACACTAGAGCGCGAGGATTTCTTAGGGCGTATTGAAAAAGCGCTCAAATCACATCTGCCATCTGAATATTTAGAATTAGCAACGTGGGAAGGTTTTAGTCAGTGCCTGCATTGCTTGACGATTGATCTTAATAGCGCGCAAGGTTATCTCGATCTCGCTACGACATTGGGCAGCGATGATCCAAATCGTGTGTATTATCTAGCAACAGGTTCCGATCTTTATACTCCTATCTGCCAAGGGTTACACGATAGTGGGTTGATCAAAAGCAACAGTAAAATCGTCCTCGAAAAGCCCATCGGCCATGATTACGAATCGGCATCTGCCATTAACAATATCGTTTCTGAATATTTTGACGAATGTCAGATTTATCGTATTGATCATTATTTAGGTAAAGAGACGGTACAAAATCTAATGGTGCTGCGCTTTGCCAATTCATTGTTTGAGTCGCAATGGAATCAGCATTATATCGATCATATACAAATCACTATTTCAGAATCTATTGGAGTCGAGAAGCGCGCCGAGTTTTATGAACAAGTGGGTGCAATGCGCGATATGTTTCAAAATCATCTGCTGCAATTACTGTGTATCACGGCAATGGAGCCTCCGGCTCGGTTAGATCCGGATTCTGTACGCGACGAAAAAGTGAAAGTATTGCGCGCCTTAAAACCGATTGTTGGCAATCACATTAGCGATAACGTTGTTCGCGGCCAGTACGATGCCGGTGTTGCTGAGGGCAAGCCAGTTCCACGCTATCGAGATGAGCCGGGCGTACATCCTAAAAGCATGACTGAAACTTTTGTCGCGGTAAAAGTCGAAATTGATAACTGGCGTTGGGCGGGGGTTCCATTTTATTTACGTACAGGTAAACGTCTGGCTGAGCGAGCATGTGAGATTGTGGTGCATTTTAAAGAAATACCGCACTCAATATTTCCATTGCAACATAAAAGCACTATGGCTAATAAATTGGTGTTTCGTCTGCAACCGGATGAAGGCGTGCGCTTAATGTTGTGCGAAAAACGCGTAGGCCCAGGTATGAATGTGCGACCAATGAATTTAAGTTTAAATCCTGCAAATCATAAGCAAACCCGAGTGCCAGAGGCTTACGAACGCTTGTTGTTCGATGTGTTGAGCGGGAATGCGACTTTATTTTTACGTGATGATGAATTACTAGAAGCGTGGCGTTGGGTTGATCCTATTTTAAGCTATTGGGAAGAAATCGAACAACGTCCAGAACCCTATACTTCTGGCTCTTGGGGTCCAGCGGCAGCCACATTGCTGTTAGCGAAAGAAGGGCGGTTATGGGACGAAAATAGCTAAATATACTGTATTTATCTTAATCGGTAGAAACAGTTGAGGAGTTTAGAATGAGTGGTAATCGATTTAAACGTTCGGATGTATTGGCCAAACAATTAGCGGATGATCTTGCTGAGCGCATGGCTGAAGCAATTGAAGTTCGAGGCCGAGTGTGTATCGCCGTCAGTGGAGGAAGTACGCCAATCCGCTTTTTTGAAGAACTATCCACACGAGATATCCCTTGGCAAAAAGTATTAATTACATTAGTTGATGAACGTTGGGTTGATGAAGACAATGCAGCGAGTAATGCCCGTTTAGTACGCGAGCATTTATTGAAAAATAAAGCGGCGAGCGCCTACTTTTTACCCTTAAAAAATCGCGCGAAGGATCCGGTCTCTGGGTTTATGGAGTGCGAGAATAAATTGCATGAATTGATGGTACGCCTAGATTTTGCTGTGCTAGGTATGGGTAACGATGGGCATACTGCTTCTTGGTTCCCTGATTCCGATGCCCTGAGTAAATGTCTAAACGAAGGTGGTGCCGCATGGTGTTGTCCGGTTATTGATGAGCCTATTGAACTTCCGCGTATGACGCTCACATGGGGTCTTCTGTCTAATTGTCGTCACCTGTATCTGCATTTTGAAGGTGCTGATAAAAATGCCGTATATGAGCAGGCAACGGAAAAAACAGAACGCCAAAATATTGCGGCAATGCCAGTGAGAACCTTGCTGTACCAATCTCAAGTGCCTTTGAGTATTTACAGGAGCGAATAATGCATCCCGTTATTGTTAGTGTCACCGAGCGAATTAAGCAGCGTAGCCGACAAACTCGTGCGGCCTATTTGCAACGCATAGCCGATGATTTGGCGAACGGCCCTGTGCGAGGACAGCTTAGTTGTACTAATTTAGCTCATGATTATGCTGCGGCTCCAGACAACGATAAATTGATTTTAAAGTCGAGTCATCGTGGTGCAAATATTGGAATTGTTACGGCGTACAACGATGTTTTATCGGCTCACGCGCCGTACCAAGGTTATCCCGATATATTGAAACGAGCTTTGCTCAAGGCTGGGCATGTTGGCCAAGTAGCCGGTGGTGTTCCAGCAATGTGCGACGGCGTTACGCAAGGACAAACCGGTATGGAGTTGTCCTTGTTTAGTCGTGATGTTATCGCCATGAGTACCACTATTGCGTTGTCACACCAAGTTTTTGATGGCGCTTTAATGCTCGGCATCTGCGATAAAATCGTTCCCGGTTTATTAATGGCGGCGTTACGCTTTGGTCATATCCCTGCGGTATTTGTTCCGGCTGGGCCGATGCGCAGTGGTATTAGTAACCAAGCTAAAGCAAAAGTAAGACAGGCGTTCGCTGCAGGAGATGTCGGCGAAGAGGAATTGCTCGATAGTGAAATGAAGTCTTACCACAGCAGTGGCACCTGTACTTTTTATGGCACTGCTAATTCCAACCAAATGCTGATGGAAATTATGGGATTGCAGTTGCCGGGGTCTTCATTTGTGAACCCCGATGATGCTTTACGCCAGCCATTAACCGAATTAGCGGCGCAGCGCGTGAGCGAAATAACGGCATTGGCGCCCGATTATACTCCGATAGGGCAAATGGTTGATGAACGTACCATAGTCAATGGCATTGTCGGCTTACTGGCGACCGGCGGCTCAACGAATCATAGTATTCATTTAATCGCCATTGCGCGCATGGCTGGTATTCAAATCGACTGGCAAGACATGACAGATTTATCGGATGTTACGCCTGCTTTGACACGAGTTTATCCTAACGGAAGTGCGGATATTAATGCCTTTCATCAAAGCGGTGGCATGGCATTTTTAATGCGCGAACTCGCGGATGCTGGACTACTTCATACCGATGTGAAAACCATTATGGGTAATGGATTACATCACTATTTTCAGGAACCATGGCTCGACGATCATGGCGTTATTCAATGGCGTCCAGCTGTCAGTGAAAGCTTAGATTTATCGGTGTTAGCCCCTGCACATGCGCCGTTTATGCGCGAGGGTGGAATGAAGCTAGTGCACGGTAATTTAGGTCGCGCCATGATGAAAGTATCGGCGGTTCCTGATGATCGTTGGGTTATCGAAGCGCCTGTTCGAGTATTTACCGATCAAGAGCAAGTGTTGGCAGCTTATAAAGCAGATCAATTAAATTGCGATGTTATTGTTGTGGTTAAAGGGCAAGGGCCGCGGGCAAACGGTATGCCGGAATTGCATCAGCTGACCCCCGCACTAACTAACTTACAAGATAAAGGCTTTCGTGTTGCCTTGGTAACCGACGGACGATTATCCGGAGCGTCAGGGAAGATTCCTGCCGCGATACATCTATCCCCTGAGGCTCTCGTTGACGGCCCTCTGCACATGGTCAAAGACGGCGATGTTATTCGCTTAGATGGACACGCAGGAACATTAAACGTATTAACCGAGGACTTCGCACAAAGGAATATATCAGCCTTTGCGCCTTTGGATGTGAGCAGTTCAACGATGGGTGTGGGCCGGGAATTATTTACGGTATTTCGTCGCAACGCCGGTTCTGCCGACGAAGGTGCGATTAGCATAGGATGGGAGTGAAGGATTATGTGGGATTTATGGTTAGAGCGCGCAAAACCTGTGATGCCTGTTATCGTTATTGATGATTTAGACACGGCCGTTCCTATGGCTCAAGCCTTGGTCGCAGGAGGGGTGCGTTTATTGGAAGTTACCTTGCGTACTGCGCACGGATTGGAGGCCATTAAAGAGATTAAAAACGCGGTGCCCGAAGCTATCGTAGGTGTAGGGACAGTGACCTCAAGTAAAGATTTAGAGAATGCTCTAAAAGAGGGCGCGGAGTTCGCAGTAAGCCCCGGATTTACCCGCGATATTTTAGCCTGTGCGCGCGAGTGGGGCGGTCCATTTTTACCTGGTGTATTGACGCCGACAGAGGTTATGCAAGTTCGTGATGCGGGCTTTATGTGGCAGAAATTCTTTCCAGCAGCAGCGGCTGGCGGCGTGGATATGCTGAAATCCCTAGGTGGGCCATTTGCCGATGTGCGTTTTTGTCCGACCGGCGGGATTGGCCCTGAAACCTATCACGATTATTTAGCTTTAAAAAATGTCTTTGCCGTGGGAGGAAGTTGGTTAACGCCGAAGGAGGCAATGTCGGCACGAAACTGGCAAGCCATTACGACTATCGCTATCGCTACCTAAGGATGTTGAATGTCAGATGCTGCGCTCGGACAGTTCGCTTACCGTTTAAAACGGATTTATGGAAACTCAACAGACGTCGATGCACTCGCTAACGACCTTCTGCGTGTCTGCCAAAACTATGTTGAAGCAAATCAGCGCACGTTACTCCAAGTGCCGACCAGTGCAGATTCTCCACGCTGGTCTGAACAAGACGTTATTTTAATTACTTACGGCAATAGCATTCAGGCGCCCGGAGAGGTGCCTATGCAAACACTCGCCAAATTTTTGTCTGAGCGCTTGTCCGGAACGGTCAACGCCGTGCATATTTTACCGTTTTTTCCCTACAGTTCGGATGATGGTTTTTCGGTAATTGATTATCGCCAAGTCAATCCGGAGTGGGGTACTTGGGATGATGTTGCGAGTATTGCTGCGTCGTTTGATTTAATGGCCGACCTAGTCATCAATCATTGTTCACGTGAAAATTTGTGGTTTGTTGATTACATCGGTAATCATGAACCCTATTCGGAATACTTTATCGAGGTTGATCCAAGTACGGATGTTTCTTTGGTCACGCGCCCACGCAATACGCCGTTGTTGACTCCTGTGCATACCCATCGAGGTGTTCGCCACGTATGGGCGACTTTTAGTGAAGACCAGATAGATTTGAACTTTGCCAATCCCAAAGTATTGCTCGAATTTATTCAGATTTATTTGTTTTATATTGAACGCGGGGCACGCTTTATTCGACTCGATGCCGTGGCCTTTTTGTGGAAACAAATTGGTACGCGTTGTTTGCATTTGCCGCAGACTCACGAGGTGGTAAAACTGCTGCGTGATGTCGTCAATTTTGTAGCTCCTGAAGTCGTTGTAATTACTGAAACCAATGTGCCAGTTGTCGAAAATCTAAGCTATTTTGGTGAATCTGACGAAGCGCATATGGTGTATCAATTTGGCTTACCTCCTTTGGTATTGCACGCTTTAAATCGAGGTAATTCATCCTTTATATCGGATTGGGCTGACTCTATTCCTGTATTGCCTAAAGGATGTACGTATTTAAACTTCACGGCATCGCATGATGGCATTGGGGTTCGTCCTGTGGAGGGGATTCTACCTGAGCGGGAGGTACAAGATTTAATCGACTGCATGCATCGTTTTGGTGGCTTTGTGAGCATGAAAGCGAATAGCGATGGTAGCGAAAGCCCATATGAAATAAACATTACGCTATTCGATGCGTGTATGGGGACAAGGCGCGGGGTTGATCATTTTCAAGTTCAGCGCTTCTTATGTTCTCAAGCTATTATGTTGGCGATGCAGGGCATTCCTGCACTGTATATTCATAGCTTTACTGCATCGGCGAATGATTTAGCCCATGTGGAGCAAACAGGACGTACGCGATCCATCAATCGTAAGGTTTGGGATAAAGACGAGCTAGAATATTTGTTATCGAATTCGGTAACGGCACAAGCGGAAGTTTTTTACGAATTGAGTCGTATGATTCGGATTCGACGCAAACAACCGGCGTTTAGCCCTGATGCTCGCCAAGATGTGGTGAAAATTAACTCTGACGTATTTATTTTAAAGCGTACCAGTGTTGATGCTTCGCAACGTATCTATGCGATATCGAATGTGACGGAGCGGATACTTAAATTGCCGTTAGCGGCATTGGGATTTTTAGAAAATGGCTTGATGGATATTCTTGCGTTGGAACCAACGACTTTGATCGACGAGCTAGTCTTGTATCCCTATCAAACGGTTTGGCTTACTCAAAGTGCTTAGCCAATAAAAAAGGCAGTCGCGTTTTGTAACGGCGACTGCCTTTGACGATTTGAGCTAGTTTATTACGCTATGCGGCGTGTTTTAACTCAGTGCCTCTTCTTTCGCACTTGTGCTGGTGACGGCAGGTTTGACTTCTTCTTTCTTTTTACGGAATGGTTCGACCAGTTGCTGCCAGTAGTTGTGAAGCGGATAGCCCGTTTCGTCACCTAAGCCGATTTTGGTCGGCATGTCACGATCTCGCGGTAAATAGAAGGTACCGAACATGTGGTCCCAAATAGTAATAATAGAGAAATTCTTAGCTTCTGACATTTTGGTCGAGTGATGCCAGCGGTGATTTTCGTTGGTCGCGAAGATGTAGTTAAACCAGCCGTGACGTAGATCAACGTTCAAATGGGTAACCGTACTTAGAACCGAACCGATAATCGAAGCTGCGATAAAAGCTTCGTGGCTAATACCCGTAAGCATCAGGAAGAAGAGTGGAACGTAGCGGCGGAACATGGCATCTACAGGATGCACACGGTACGCATTCATAAAAGTTACTCGATGTGCGCAATGGTGAATGGCGTGGAAGTTCCAGAAAAATGGAACTTCATGCGCCATGCGGTGAGTAACATAGAAAAAGAAGTCCATGATCAATAGGCCAATTACTACTTGTGCCCAGTATGGCAAGCTAGCTAAACCAAACTCGGCATCGAGAATGCCGTAGTGGATCAACAAGCTAGAAGACGATAGGGCAAAAACAACACCGACACCCCAAGTCTGGATGGTGTTTACGAGGCCGATTGTTACCGAGTTAGAAATGATATCCGTCAGCAGCTCGTTCTTTTCTAACGGTGCTTTCACCTTAGGTGCAATCAATTGGAAGGTTAAGCTTACAACGTAGAATGGCAGTACAAAATATAGGAACAATTTACCCATATCGTCGCCGATAAGGTAGATAGCCACGAAGGCCAGTATAAGTGAGATGTAGGTAAACGTTCGAGTTAGTAGCCAATGAAGTGCTTTCATCGCTCTCTCCGCGGTAGTTAATAGTTATTATGGTCTTAGTCTATCGTATCTGATGACTTTAATAATAAGATAAATCAGGCCAAGTCGATGTTTTGTGTTGGGAGATAGAGGAAAAATAGAATTGTTGTGCTAAGGAGCCAGTCCATGGCTCTATTCGATACAAATTTGAAGGCTAAAGATCATCCTCATCGTCATCTTTGAGCCGTTCTTGGCGTTCTTGTTCTTCCGCTAGTACAGCTTTGATCTCTTCTAACACTGCATCGACGTCGGCTTCTTCGGTTGGCCCATCAAAGTGTCCGGTGAGCTCAATATCAGGATGCAAGTCTCCTTCCTCGTACAAGGCCCACATTTCTTTTGCGTATTGAGTGTCCAGTAGTTCCGGCGCGAACTGACCGTAATAGCTGCGGATTTTATTCACATCGCGAGCCAGCATGGCTTCTGCATTGTTGTTCGCGGCAGCATCCACGGCTTGTGGAAGGTCGATAATAACGGGGCCATATTCGTCGACTAAAATATTGAACTCGGACAAATCACCGTGAACGATACCAACGCACAGCATACGAACTATGTATTCAATGACTACTGCATGATCTTCAATCGCTTGCTCGGCCGACATAGTCACTTCGCCAAGGCGTGGCGCGACATAGCCATCTTCGTCGGTTATTAGCTCCATCAGCAGTACGCCATCGATGCAGGCATAAGGCGTTGGTACTCTAACGCCAGCGTCGGCCAATTTATAAAGCGCATCGACCTCGGCATTGTGCCACGTCGCTTCTTGTTGCTTACGACCAAACTTGGAGCCTTTTTCCATCGCCCGAGCACGACGGCTGTTGCGTGTTTTTCGCCCTTCTTGGTACTGCGCAGCTTTTTTGAAGCTGCGTTGAGCGGCTTCTTTGTATACTTTTGCGCAGCGAATTTCAGAGTCGCTGCGGACAACGTATACATCGGCTTCTTTACCGCTCATAAGGCGGCTAATAACTTCATCGACAAGGCCTTCGTCGATTAGGGGCTGGATTCGTTTCGGAGTTTTCATGTCGCCTTTTTACAGGATTCCTAATAAAAAATATACGGCCAGTAGGGATACTGTATGTGGGTCAGAGTGGAAGTGTGAGCTGATCATCAAACAAGGCTGCAGTATATAGCAGCCTTGTGTGATTTTGCCCTAGGCGTTGTCTTCTTCGACCGCTTCGTAAATACGGTCGAGAATGTCAGGCACCGCTGAGATTACTCGGTTCCAGCTAGGGATAAAGGGAGTTTCCATGGGGTTGGCTAAGAAATGTTCGCCCGCATTCATGATGTTTTCTGCAAACAGCTCTACCGCTTTCTCTTCGCTGTGGCGATCAACGGTTAGTCCATTCATACGCGCATCATTGTAATAAGTTTCAATAAAGTCTAAGGCAATCCGGAAGTAGGTCGCCTTGATACTGCGGAAGGTTTCGGTGCTGAATACTTCGCCTTGGGTCGCTAGTTTGCGGAAAATAGCTTTGCAGATATCGGTGCTCATTTTCGATAAGCCGGCCGCTGCATCATCTGGGGATAGTGGTTGGTGTTTATGATCGTAGTTATCTGCGATATCTACTTGGCAAATACGATTAGTCGAGTAGTTGCGACGCATTTCAGATAGAACACCAATTTCTAAGCCCCAATCACTTGGAATACGGATGTCATTTAGCACGTCGGCGCGCATCGAAAATTCACCTGATAATGGATATCTAAAGCTGTCTAAGTACTCCAAGAAGTCGAGAGAACCATACACTTTTTTCAGTGCGCGAATTAACGGCGTTACGAGTAAACGGCTGACACGGCCATTGAGTTTTTGATCGGCAATGCGTGCGTAATACCCTTTAGCGAACTCATAATTGAAACCAGGATTTGCAACAGGGTAAATCAGACGGGCAAGTAGGCTGCGGTCGTAGGTGATGATGTCACAATCATGTAAGGCAACGGATTCTGCACGACCTGATGCCAAGACATAGCCATAGCAATACCAAACGTTACGCCCTTTACCCAGCTCGGTGGGAGCTAAACCTTGCTCGGCCAACATCGCATCTAGCTTCTTCAGGCGTGGGCCATCGTTCCATAAAATACGATGGTGTTGCGGTAATCGTGAGAAAAAATGCTTAGCATGTTCGAACTCGGCTTCGGTGGCGCGATCAAGACCAATCACAATTTCATTGAGATAAGGCACTTGGGTAAGTTCTGTGATGATGTTATCAAGCGCTGGGCCTTCAAGTTCGGAGTACAGCGATGGAAGTACTAACGACATTGGTCGAGTTCGAGAAAAACTCATCAGTTCTTTTTCTAAGTCTTCTAACGGTCGATCGACTAAATTGTGTAGCGTAGTGATGATGCCATTCTGATAAAAATCAGCCACTGCGAGTCTCCTTCAGCAGTTGTTCTAATAGAGGTAATAGTGTCTGGTTCCAGCCCTTCGGACCATGACTCGTTGCGTACTGCACAGCACTATTATTTATTTTAAGTGTCGATTTCTTGCCTGGAATAACAATTGGATAGTCGGCCGCTTCTAACATGGCTCGGTCGTTATCGCTGTCACCCAAAGCAATTACAATAGGGTTAGCTTGCCACAATTCTTGATAGTGGTGGCGAAAAAAGATTACGCCTTCGGCTTTATCAACTTGCGACATAACGTGAAGAAAACGTCCACCTTCGAGAAGTTGTAATTTGTGTTCAGTAAGGGCTAGCTTAAATGCTACTAATTCAGCTTCGCTGCCTTGCCATAGAACGGGCTCTGTACCATCACGAGACTTAGCGCTATGGGCGTCTTCGATAGAAAGCCCTGTCAGAGCGGCTACTTCTGTAGCTGGCATATCGTTGAAGCCTCGAAAGTGAAATCCCTGCTGACGCAATTGATGAAGCACTTTCAATATGGCGGAGTAACGCAGTCCTATAAACTCGGTGTTGTAACCTGTCCCTTCTGCTTTGGGGATGAAAATAGCGCTGCCGTTTTCACACACAAAAGGATCGTGGTTATCTAACGTCCGTCTTAGCTGATAGACCTCATTATAGGTCTTGCTGGTATTGAATATTAACGGAATCTGATGGGTGTGAAGCCAAGTTAATGCGGGTTTGGCTGCCGCAGTGCTGTAGTTATCATGGTCCAGTAGTGTTCCATCCAAGTCGGTCATGACCACGATTGGTAGGGCAGGACGAATGGATTCTTCTATCATGCAAGCCTCCCGTCAGTCTGTATCACGCTGTCGACACAGTGCTGATGATTGATGGTAAGTACTAAGTCAGCATAACTCGGAAGTGAACTTAATGCCTCCTCTGTCAGCCGCTGATAGTGTTGAATAAAACGGGCTAGCGCTATTTCATCCAAGCTGCGGTCTTCACCGTCACCGCGGCGATTACGAATATTCTCTTCCTCCTGTTGGGTGCGCCAGCGGCTAACCGCTTGCATATCAGGTACTTTGAGCATGACCAATGTATCAATGGCATTGAACCAGTCGTGGTAGTGATATTTCAGCTGCTCGTTAACCCAGCGTCGCCAGTGTCCGCCAATGTCTTCTTTTTCTTCTAAGTCATTGATTGGCTGCTCTAATGCTTGTTCTGGAACGGCCTGACAGCCAACACACCAACCCTCAAACAGAATCATGTCGATAGGACCTTCTATTTGATGCCATTGATCTTCTGGCAAGCGATCATCGGATACCTTATCGAACGCTGGAATGGCTACTTTATGGCCCGCGCTTAAGCGCCGTAATTTGCCGAATAGGGTTTGTCCTAGTTCATAATCATGCGTGCCCGGTACGCCACGAGTAATTAATAATGGGTGAACAGTAGCTGCAAGTTCTTCGCGTTCGGCGTGAGTTAGGTACAAGTCGTCAATGGAAACGATAGCGACGTTCCAGTTAAAGGCTTCTTTATAGATTTTGGTTAAGGCTAAACTGAGAGTGGACTTTCCTGAACCTTGCCCGCCATGAATGCCAATAATGGGCGGCAGTGCTGCATATCGCTTCTTGCTAGCGAGCCACCCTGCAAGCGGCAGCCAAACCTCTTGCCATTGGCATAACCAAGTCTTCGGAAAGTTACTCAAAACGACACTGGCTTGATCCAACAAGGCCAGATCTTCGGAGTCTTGGGCTAATTCCGCAGGCCAAAGGTTTTCATGTGTTTTCATAGTGACTGTCCGTGACGGTTTCCCTATTGATACTTCGGACTTGCAGTCTCTGTGCCAGTACTCGCCGTCCCGTCGGCTTCATGCGATCATGGCATTTGGTAAAATGAGTTTAGATTATTGATGCATTATATTGGTGCGTGCAATGACTAATGAATATGATTGCACTTATTTGGTGCGAAAGGAGTGTTAAAATTATGCAACGTGTTGCTTATCAGGGAACTCAGGGTGCTTATTCGCATTTAGCGTGCAGCCACGTTTTTCCCGAATGGGAAGCCGTTGCTTGTGAAGACTTTTTTTCTGCCATGAATATGGTTAGTCAAGGTTTGGCCGACCGCGCCATGATTCCACTGGAGAATTCTACAGCAGGGCGTGTGGAAGAAATCTATCGCCTGATACCTAAGACCCAGTTGTTTGTTACTGCCGAGCATTTTGAGCCTGTTAATCATTGCTTATTGGCTCTACCGGGTGTTCGATTAGAAGATATTCGCGAAGTATCTTCGCATCCTCAAGCTTTGGCGCAGTGTTATCAGCGCCTGCATAGTTTGAATATTAAGGCTGTTGCAGCGGTCGATACGGCTAAGTCTGCACAAGTATTGAGTCAGGGAAATAATCGTCAGGCGGGAGCGATTGCTTCAGCATTAGCTGGCGAGTTGTATGGCTTGGATATAGTGCAAGAGAACTTTCAAGATGTGACCGGCAATACCACTCGCTTTCTCGTTTTTAGCCAACGGGAGGAGCATCAAACCTTTATTCCAGATGCTAAGTACATCACTAGTTTATTGTTTTCTGTACGGAATATTCCGGCTGCTCTTTACAAAGCATTGGGCGGTTTTGCGACGAATAATGTCAATATGATCAAGCTAGAAAGCTATATGGATGGTGGCACTATGCACGCGAGCCACTTTCATGTGGATATTCATGGGCATCCACAACAAACCAACGTTGCTAATGCCTTAGAAGAGTTAGCGTATTTCGCACGCGAGTTGAGAATTCTGGGCAGTTATCCCGCTCATAGTCATCGCAGTCGAGCAGCTTTTATTTAATATAAATCGATCAAATAAGAGGCGTTTTCTTGTTCGGTGACCATTGCTGGCACAGGCGGTGGAGGGCTTCTTTGCGAATAGGTTTGCTGATAATACCGTCCATTCCGCTTTCTTTGGCTTGATCCTCTAGGTCTCGAGCAGGGTGGGCGGTTAAAGCAATGATGGGAGCTCGATGCCAATTATTGGTGGCTTCTGTTGAGCGAATATTAACGGTTGCTTCGAAGCCATCCATGATTGGCATTTCACAATCCATTAGAATTAAATCAGGCTTTTCGTGACTGAGTTTATAGGTCTCAAATAACTCCTGGCCGTTGTCGAACACTCGATAGGTTACCCCTAAGTGTTTTAGCAGGCCGCCGATCACTTTTTGATTTACAAAATTGTCCTCAGCAATCCAGATCACAGGTGGGGATTCATTTGAACAATGTTCTTGCTCAAGTAGCTGCTTTTGCTGCAATCGTAGTAGAGCATTCAATAATTCAGTGGTACGTAGTGGACGTTGCAATTGAATGTCTGAAGAGAAGCGTGACCAGTGCTCGTCGACTAACAATAGTGAGCTGGAATAACCGCGAGGGCGATTATCGGGCGAATCGGTTATTAATACCACATTATTAGTGCTGTGCTGGTTTTCTGCGTGCATACCTAGCGCTAACAAAAAGTCGCTGACTGTACGCTGCTCGATTGGATTATTTAATTGTAAGTGAAAGTGGCTATAGCTTAATGAATGGAGATCTATTTTGTCGGCAGGCATTACATTGGGTAGCTGTAGACGAAAGCTAGCCCCCTCACCAATGGAACTGCTAACTTGAATTTTAGCTCCCATGGCATCGGCTAGACGTTTACAAATTGCCAGTCCTAGTCCGGTTCCACCGTGGGTGCGGGAAGTCGAAATGTCGGCTTGAGAAAAACTATCGAATAACCGTGTAATGTACTCTTTGTCTATACCGATACCTGTATCTGTGACGGTTAGTATTAAATCACTATTAGCAATTTCTGCACTGACACAGACATTGCCATGTTGCGTAAATTTAATGGCGTTACTGATAAAGTTGAGCAAGATCTGCTTGAGTCGTAATTCATCCGCGATGATAGTGCGGAATAAGGGAGGATGAATGTTTGCAACCAGTAATAACTTTTTTTCGCGGCTTTGACGACTGTAGAGCATTAAAGCGTTGTTGATCAGCTCGTGAAGGTCTAGCGGCCGGTGTTCTATTTGTAATTTGCCCGACTCAATTTTAGAAAGATCTAAAATATCATTAAGAATACTGAGTAACGATTCACCAGAATCAGCGATGGTGTCGATATACTGGCGCTGTTGCTGATCTAAGCGCGTGTGCTGGAGTAATTCAACCATACCGAGTACTCCATTAAGTGGAGTGCGAATTTCGTGGCTCATCATTGCCATAAATGCCGATTTAGCGCGGTTGTCGGCTTCACTTTGATTGCGATTTTTTACGGCTTCTTGCAATCTTTTTTGCGAGTTTATCGATTCTTCTTGCGCTTTTAACATGGCGCGCTGGCTTTTAATTAAGGCCAAACGTTGTTCACCTAAACGCCAAACAATGGCAAGACTATGCACCAGAATTAGCCCAGCAGCACCAATATGAGATACATATTGCAATGGCAGTGACATAGGAATAATTCCTTGACGACTTAGGTCGTGCAGAATAATCGCCAAAGCCATTAAATACAGGCCGATAATATATAGTCTTCCTGAACCGCGTTGAGATAGTCCCGCCATCGTCGTGACTATGATTAACAGAATAGGAATGATTAGTGCCAGAGTCATCATCACTGAAATTGCGTCGGCGTAATCAGGTATTTGCGTCGCTATAATTGCAACTATTGATAATGCGATGGCCAAATTCTTCATCGCCTTTACCACCTTGGGAAAACGCGGCTTTGCGTCTAGAAACTCCGAAGAAAATAATGATGCAAAGAGTAGACAGAATGACGACATGAAGATGGTGGCTCGTTCTTCAAACCAAGGGAAATCTGGCCAGATATAGCGGTATCCCATACCGAATAAGGCGATAAAGAAAATCGTGTAGCTGGATAAAAAAGAAACAAAATACAGTATGTAACGACGTCGAATGGCAATGTAGAGTGCAAAGTTATAGATACCGATGGCAACCAAGAAGCCAATATAAATGCCGAGAACGATGTCACGATTTTGCGAGTGATTTTTTAATTCGGCTTGTGTCCATAAGCTGAGTGGGAATTGCAACATACCAGAGTTCTCAATTCGAAAATACAAGGTGTAATTACCTGTGCTTGAGAAATCTAAAGGCACTTGAAACTCAAGATCATTAACTAAGCGTTGTTCATAAGGCAGGTGATCGCCCAGTTCGTATTGCCCTATGAGAGTGTCTTGCTGGAATACGAATACATCCAGTTTGTCGATCAGTGCATACCCAATTAACGCCGACCATTGATCATAAGGCGTTGGAACTTCGACTTGCAGACGATACCAGATAGGATGACGTGTGATGCCAGGGTTGGGGATTTGTGCCGTTTGCGGCTGCCAGTCGAAAACTTGCTGCTGGATATCTTGCGGATTAGTTAATGGTGTGACTTCTTCCCAAGCGTCGAGTTGGCGTCCGAGTAAATTGCCAGAAATACTTGGTTCTAGTGTAAGAGCCTGCGTCGGTGCTGTTGTACCCAGTAATAATAAAACAAACAGCACAAGTTGCATTCGAACTTATCTCGGCAAAATTGATAGTTTAATCAGTTTATAGCCTGATTCTACCGCTGTCATCGTTTGGGCAAGTGTAATCTACCTGACTTTGATGGAACTAAGTGATGGTTATTGCGAAGCCTTTCTCTGATTTGCGCGGTAACTACCAGGAGTTACCCCCGTCCATTTACGATATGCCCGTTGAAATGCACTGCTTTCAGTGAAACCAAGGTAATCTGCAATGTCGCGAATGCAGGTATCACTCTGGGCAAGCAAGCGCGAAGCCTCTTGTTGGCGAAAGGCATCTTTCAATTGTTGATAGGATATTTGCTCTGTAGCGAGGCGGCGTCTTAGGGTTGCTGCCGATGTACCGAGAGTATCCGCAGCTTGATTAAGGCTAGGTAAGTTATTTGGCTGTGATTGTTGCAACAGCTTACGTACACGCCCAGTCATGCTTTGATGCGGGTTTGGCCGTGCTAAAAAATCCGCAGGTGAGTGCTGTAAAAAAGCGCGTAAACTCGCTGGCGTTTGAATAATGGCTAAATCTAAAACACGCGCAGGTACGATTAATGCCGTTGCATCCGCATCAAAGTTAATTGGCGTGGCAAAAACCGTTTGATACAAGGCTGCATGTTGAGGTTTAGGGTATGCACAACTAACCGATAGTAATGGAATACCTTGACCTACAAGCCAGCTACTAAAGCGATGCCAGACCGCGAGTAGGGATTCACTGAGAAAACGATCCGGATCGAATGAAGGATTGTGTTCAATGACGATTCGAGCAAGATGCTCACTCTTTTCTATGCGTATACCGGGCGCACCAGCAACTAAGCTATAAAAACGCTGTGCTCTATGTAGGGCATGATCAAGCGATGTACAGGAAATGACGGCCTTAGCCATCATCGCAAATGTACCAAAGCGAACAGGAGTCGGGGCAAAGCCCATGCACTCGTCGTTACAATGTTTCCAGATCGCTATCATTAACTGGCTATAGCTTTGGGCGTCTAACCCAGCTTTACAGTTGTCGAGGGCATCGGTGCTTAGTCCGGCTAACCCCAATATTTCTTTGCGGTCAAAACCAAAATGAGTCGCTCCGCGAAGCGGCGGGTCAATAAATAAGCGAGAAATTACTTGGGCAGACATAACGCACAGTGGTGATTAATTAAGTGCGCCACGTTAACGCCTGTTGATAGAAGTCACAATGGCCTTTGTGGCCAAATTAGCTGGGCCGGTGCTGATAGAGGGTTGTTTGATTGCGGCCACTTTCCTTTGCATGGTAAAGCGCCTTATCTGCGCTTTGTAACCATTCATGAGCACTATGAGTGTCTTTTGCTAATGAAGCTACGCCAAAACTAGCGGTTATCTTGGGGATATTTGGGGTGTCATTTCCGGAATTTAATAATAACACTGCGCGGCGGAGTTTCTCCGCCGTCGCCGTTGCTTGCTCACCGTTTTGGCCTGGAAGCAGCAGCCCGAAAACCTCACCACCGAGGCGAGCTGATAAACGTAGACCAACGGCTTTTTCGAGTAATTTCCCAATATTACTAAGCACTTGATCACCTTGCTGGTGGCCGAAGTGACCGTTATAGGCACGAAAATTATCTAAGTCGAAGGTGACTAAGCTGCATTCATTTCCGGCTGCTTGGCATTCGTTAAATTGCTGTATTAACTGAGGTTCCCAACCAGCGCGATTCCATAAACCCGTTAACGGGTCTTTGCTTTGAATTTCGGTCAGTGTCTTATTCGCATTTTTCACGTCGGCGCGACTGACAGCAATATCAGTTACGTCATAAATAATGACGCAAATATGATTTACCTGCCGGTCGAGAGATTCTAGTGGAATAATACTCGTGTTTTGGAACATAAACGCCGTACGGCCGGTGATCGGCCGCGAGTTTTTAAAGCGAAATAAGTAGGGGCGCTGCTCCCAAATGGTGAAGGTGCGAGTTTTTAGTTGAAATACCGGTTCGGATTTTTGCCGAAACCACGCTTCAGGAATTTCTTCAAATAATTTAAAGAGATTTTGTCCTTTGGCCTTCTGCGGACTGATGGCGCTATGACTTTCCATAAAGCCATTCCACACATGGATGTTGTAGTCGCGATCTAACACGACTAGCCCAACATCAATATTTTGTAGTATATCCATCAGCCAATGGATATCGCCGATTTCAATATGGGTTTCGCTCATGCATTAGTCCAATAAGAAATCAATTTTTTGATTGAGGCGTGCTACAGAATCTTCGGTAAACAGCAGTAGCAGGTCGCATTCAATGTTCACATGTTCGATGGTGTAGTGGATTTCGATTGCCAGCGTACGCTGCCATTGTTGATTGCCACTTTTTAATATGTCATCGACTTTACAGTGCTGCCCTAAAACGACGGGATGCCCTTGGGTAAAGTGAATTTCTAGTTGTTCGCCGATACCATGAGTACAGGCACCAATCAAAATTGAACTCACATCCATCAGGAGTTCCAACTCGGCTTGGCGGTTAAGTGGACCGGTGTAACTCATAAGTTTGGCGAGGTCGGCAAAACTGGTGTCGTTGAAGAGTAGTAATGCTTCACCAGCAATACCGGAACCAATAAACCCTTGGCATACGGCTGAGACAGCGGAATCGGTTTCGGCATCTTGAATTGCCATATGCAGGTCGCTGCATTCAATAATATTGACCCTTGGAATGGGCAGCACGACATAGGCGTCTAGCAGTCGTGCTAGGCGATCGGCAGCTTGCCCCATAGCAACGTTGGTCAATTCTTGATAACAGTCGCGTTGATCTTCGTTGAGTATTTCGTGCGCAGCACTCATATCAAGCCTCAGTCATAATGCCGTACTCAACCAGCACTTGGCGGGCCTTGTCGGCATCTATGGGTTTCTTGATAAAGGCCATAGCACCGAGTTTGCGAACTCGCTCTTGTGCATCAGGTTGAATATCGCCAGATACGACGATAACCATTGCCGGTAAATCGCGTTGTCGGATGGTTTCGAGCACTCCATATCCATCGAGATTTGGCATCGTCAGATCAAGAAATACCACTTCACCGAGCCCTTTGCTGATGGCTTCTACACCTTCAACGCCGTCGCAGGCGAAGTGGACTTCTACGTCCCAACCGCTCGGAATCGCTCGCGCCATTTGTTTACGAGCAAAGCTGGAGTCGTCACAAATAAGTATGTTGATCGTCATAGATTGGATTCAAAGTTGCAAAAGCATGAGTAAGTAATAGTTGCCCCTAACCATATGGGCAACTTTATTACGGTAACTTTTTGCAGTCTGTAACGACTATGAATCGTAAGTTTGGCGCAAGCCTATGGAAGAATACGTCAATTTGCTAGTCACGGCGGTCATAGACCACAACGAGCTGACGACTTAGGGCGAGCAGGGCGCCATCTGCTGAGAAAATACGCGCTTCTGTATGTGCGTAGCCGCCGTGGGCCTCACGTATGTCAGCTTCGTAATACAACCAGTCTTTGCCTTCTATGGGTTTGGCTAAATCGGCTAATGGTGTGATCATTTCAACGTTCCAAGTAACGCTGGCACAAGGTGCAACACGCTTTAGCTTTTGCAAGGTTGTCGGCGGCCAAGCATCAATCAGCGCGAGTAAATGTGCATCGGTAATTTGGGTATCGCAATCGCTAAACCGCATCCAACCATGAACATGGTCGTGTGGACTGTTGGTAAATGGGATACCACCGCTAACATAGGTAAAGTCAATGTGCTTAACGAATTCGGGTGTCATTCCGGCAATGTAAGGTAGCTTTTGCCCCGAACCAGCCTCGCCGCAATTTTGGTTGGCTGGACTGACAACGATGTCCGAGTTCCGCGTACTGCCATAACAGGCATTGATGACGGTGCAGCATTCGTCATTTTGGTGTACTTGGGCTTGCCAATGGCTCACCGAACGGCCTTGGCGTAAAGATTGTGTTGCGATATTGAAAGGCACTTCCGTTTGTAAGGGACCACAAAAACTAACGCTGACAGAGCGTAACGGCTTGTCACTATCGGAATCTATTGCAGCTTCGATAGCGGCTAAAGCCAGTGCTGCAGACATTCCACCAAACGTGGTTTTACCTTGTCCCCACGACCCATCTAATGTGATATCTGCCTGAGTTTCTGCGGCCTGATAGTAATGATCAAATTTTTGCATAGTGTCTTACTCATTCACTGGGTCTGGTTTTCAATAACCCGTATTGAAGCAATAAAAATGAGCATAAGGCTAGTAGTGACTACATTGCTCAGATGGAAAAGATTGTTCTGAGCATTTATGTTAGTCATCGTGTGCGTTTTGTTCATTGTGATCAAAGGAAATTCGGGTATAACGACCCATATCGAAAGCTCACCATTTGCGCCACCACGATTCTTCTAACGGAGAACTGCTAGTCTGGTGCAATAACGCTTATTGGTGCTAGCCCGCATTGTCGGAGTAATTATGAGTAATATGCAGGAAAAACATATCGCCAATACGGAGAAAGCCGCGCGCTTCTTACCCGTGTTACCCCATTGTAAATTACTAGGAATGACCATTGAGTTTGTTGATGATCAAATCTTGGTGATGCGCTTGCCTTACAGCCCAAGTATCGTTGGTAATCCATTAACGGGTACGGTGCATGGGGGCAGTTTGACGACCTTAATGGACACCGCTTGTGGTACTGGCGTATTTACCTTTTTGCCTGGACATGAGTTGTGTCCGACACTGGATTTACGGGTTGATTATATGAAAGCCGCGACAGCAGGTTTGGATTTATTCGCCGTGGCAAAGGTGACCCGGATTTCGAGCAGCGTTGTATTCACTCGTTGCGATGTCATTCAAGGGAAAACTTACGCGGAGGCTGTTGCGAATGCAGAATCTGAAGGCTTAACAGGTGATTTAGTAGCAACCTGTGCCGCCGCCTTTATGCGTATAGGCCAAGCGATGGGGACAGCGAAATCGGGGGATGCAAAATGACATTTGAACAAGTATTAACCGCGGCGCGTAATAATAAAGATTATCGCGCCCTGATAGAGTCCATCCCTTATGCTCAGTTGATTGGTTTACAGCCGGTTGATCAAAGCCAGCGCACAGATGGCTTGAGCGCGCCGCGATTTTATTTACCCAAAAACCCGAATAATATCGGTAACCCAATTTTACCCGCGATACATGGTGGCGTTATTGGTGGCTTTATGGAAATGTCGGCGTCATTGCATTTATTGATGACGATGGACAGTTTGGCCATGCCGAAAATTATTGATTTTTCACTCGATTATTTACGGGCGGGCCGACATCAGGATACCTACGCTGAGTGTCAAGTTTGGCGTCAAGGTAACCGCGTGGCAAACGTCGCGATTACTGCTTGGCAAAACGATATTGATCAGCCTATTGCCACGGCGCGTGCGCATTTTCTGTTGGTGTAACGGATTATCGATGAGTGTTTCGTGCTCCTAAATTAGGGGCTTGTTCAACTTCCAAGGTCGTCGTACACTCCAAGCTCAACTCTGTCGGGGTGCCTGATCGGTTTTTTTAAACCACACAGGCTGAGATCGCAATTGCGGGTCCCGTTGAACCTGATCTGGTTAGTGCCAGCGTAGGGAACAGAAGTCAGCACAAAATCGCTTGGTTATTTTTCAAATAGCCTTTTGTGTGCACTCGCTGTTGTCAGTTCTTGGCATTATTACGGCGAGTCCCTTCTTTCTTCGTCGCTGCTGCGCCTGATCCTTTAATCAAGGAATCGAGCATGGCTAAACTACAATCCGAATACTCATTAGATACATCTGCACACTTGCGAGATGCGCCGCTATCCAATCAATCCTTTCCGGGATCTCATAAAATATATGTGGAAGGCGACGGCCGCTCACATAATGTGAAGGTTGGTATGCGTGAAATTGAATTAAGCCCGACAATTCATGCGAATGGACGAGTCGAGTTCAATGCCAAGCTACGTGTTTATGATACCTCTGGCCCATACACCGATCCAAAACAAATAATGGACGTTTACGCAGGGCTGCAACCACTGCGAAATGATTGGATTGAGAGCCGCGGTGATACTACCGAACTTCAACAATCAACGTCAGAATATGCTCGTCAGCGCGAGCAAAATATCGCACTTGAGGCATTACGCTTGCACCGTCATCGGCTGTCGCGGCGAGCAATTTCTGGCGCTAATGTGAGTCAGATGCACTACGCACGCCGCGGCATTATTACTCCCGAAATGGAGTATGTAGCGATCCGTGAAAATCTCGGGCTCAGTTATCAAAGTTTGGAACAGGCCAAATCTGAACATCATTCAGGCCAATCATTTGGTGCCTGCATTCCTACCATGATCACTCCCGAGTTTGTGCGCTCCGAAATTGCTGCAGGACGCGCGGTGCTGCCATGTAATGTTAATCATCCCGAAAGCGAACCTATGATTATAGGTCGTAATTTCCGCGTTAAAGTGAACGCTAATATCGGTAATTCAGCAGTCACATCGTCTATTCCTGAAGAAGTCGACAAAATGATTTGGGCAACTCGCTGGGGCGCGGATACGTTAATGGATTTATCGACTGGCGATAATATTCATGAGACTCGTGAGTGGATTATTCGCAATTCCCCAGTGCCTGTTGGTACGGTACCTCTGTATCAAGCTTTAGAAAAAGTGGGTGGTATTGCCGAAGATTTAACGTGGGAAATATATCGCGACACATTAATCGAGCAAGCAGAACAGGGGGTGGATTATTTTACCATTCATGCGGGAGTACGCCTTGCTTTTATCCCTATGACAGCGAAACGTTTAACTGGGATCGTAAGTCGCGGCGGTTCTATTATGGCAAAGTGGTGTTTAGCTCATCATCAAGAATCTTTTCTTTATACCCATTTCGAAGATATCTGCGCCATTATGAAGGCCTATGATGTGAGTTTTTCGTTGGGGGATGGTTTGCGCCCGGGGTCCATTGCCGATGCTAACGATGAAGCGCAATTTGCAGAGTTACGCACGCTAGGTGAACTAACGAAAATAGCGTGGAAGCACGACGTTCAAACCTTTATCGAAGGCCCTGGTCACGTGCCGATGAATTTAATTCGCGAAAATATGGAAGAGCAATTAAAGCATTGCCATGAAGCGCCATTTTATACGCTAGGCCCCCTGACCACTGATATCGCTCCTGGTTACGACCACATTACCTCTGGCATCGGCGCGGCATTAATAGGTTGGTATGGCTGCGCCATGTTGTGCTACGTCACACCTAAAGAACATTTAGGATTGCCCAATAAAGAAGACGTAAAACAAGGGTTGATTACTTATCGAATTGCAGCCCATGCCGCCGACTTGGCAAAAGGACATCCGGCAGCACAGTTGCATGATAATGCCATGTCGAAAGCACGGTTTGAATTCCGTTGGCAGGATCAATTTAACTTAGCCTTAGATCCCGATACGGCCCGCGCTTATCACGACGAGACGTTACCGAAAGAAGGTCATAAAGCAGCGCATTTTTGTTCTATGTGCGGGCCTAAGTTTTGTTCGATGAAAATATCTCAGGAAGTGCGCGCCACAGCAGAAGATAATGAAGAAGCGTTAAAGAAAAAGGCTGAGGAATTCCGTCAGCAAGGTGGAGAGATTTACCTATCAACCCCAGGCCAAGATGAGGTGTTGTTATGATGTCTTCACTTGCAGACTCAGGCTGCCGTATGGCAATGCAAGGGCGCAGAGTGATTATTGCTGGTGCTGGATTAATGGGGCGTTTAATTGCATGGCGCTGCGCTCGGATGGGGGCGCAGGTTAGGGTATTTGATAGCGCGAGTGAAGCCCAACCAACCAGTGCAGCACACACTGCGGCGGCAATGATTGCCCCCTTCAGTGAGCGTCCTTTGTGCGATTCTCAGGTATTCAATTTAGGTTGTCAGTCGCTTAATTTATGGCCTGAATTGTTAGAGTTGCTGAGTCAAGATTCGGCGATTGCGGTACGCTATTTACAGGCCGGAAGTCTGCTTGTCTCACATCCAAATGATCGTGCTGAAAGCGCACAATTTGCGGCACAGCTCGATCATCATCAACGCCAACAGCCACAAGCCTATGAAGATGCTGTTCAGCATTTAAATAAGGCTGATATAAACACCTTGGAGCCGCACTTAGCGCATCATTTTCAAACAGGTTTTTTGATGAAGCGCGAAGCGCAGGTGGATAACCGTGCCTTGTTGCGTGCGTTGAGAGAAGCAGCCGAGCATTACGGTGCTCGATTTGTTTTTGAAAACCCGATTCACGTTAGCGATAACAGTTGGTTTTGTCAGGATGAGCTTTTGTTTGCCGATGACTACTTCGACTGTCGCGGTATAGGGGCGAAAAAAGACGTCGAGGGTCTGCGAGGGGTTCGTGGCGAAACTATATGGGTGACGTGTCCTGAGGTTGATATCAGTCGGCCGGTACGTCTGCTACACCCTCAATATCACTTATATCTCGTGCCGCGCGGCAATGGCGTTTATCAGTTGGGCGCCACTGAAATTGAGAGTGAGGATCGCTCTGCCGTGAGTGTGCGCTCGGCGATGGAAATGTTCAGTGCACTTTGGTGTCTGGCCCCAGCATTGGCAGAGGCACGCATAATTGCGTTAGAAAGCAATCTTCGTCCGGCTTGTTTGGATCATAAACCTTTGATCCAGAAAGACGGAAAAGTCGTTCGTATAAATGGTTTATTCCGCCACGGTTACTTATTAGCACCGGCATTATTAAATATTTTAGAAACCGAATTTAATTTTGAATTAGGAGTAGCGCAATCTAAATCGCTATTGCTAGGCGGTCATAGTTATTTTGCGGAGGCTGCTGTATGTCGAACCTGCTGATCAAAATAGTATTCAATGGCGAGTTAAAATCGGTTTCTTCTAAATTCACGTTATTGCAAATTTTAGAGCAAGAGGGTTATCCAATTCCGCCAGACTCTAAGGATGCGGAACGGGATGAAACTGAACACGGGAAACGTTATATCGCAGCAGTAAATCAACGTATTATAAGCGCGGATGACTATTGGCAAATTCAATTACAGCCGAATGATACGATTGATGTATTAGGAGTCATTACTGGTGGCTAATTTAGTAATTGCAGAACAACTTTTTAATAGCCGATTATGGTTGGGTTCTTCTTTGTATCCTTCGCCTACTGTAATGCTAGAGGCGTTTGCCGGTGCTCGTCCCGGTGTGGTTACCTTATCGTTGCGACGGCAGACGGCTGGAGAATTACACAGTAATGATTATTGGCAAGTATTAAAAAATTGGGCAGTAAATAATAACGTCCTGCTATTACCCAATACCGCTGGTTGTCATAGTGCTAAAGAAGCAATTTTACTTGCGCACATGGCTCGCGAATTATTTTCAACTCCGTGGATTAAACTAGAAGTCATTGGTGATGAGCAGACCTTGCAACCTCATCCGTTTGAATTAGTGCGCGCAGCGGAGCAGCTGGTTAAAGATGGTTTTAATGTTCTACCTTACTGTACCGATGATTTAATTTTATGCCGTGAATTACTGGCTGTCGGTTGCCCTGCGGTTATGCCTTGGGCTGCGCCTATCGGTACTGGAAAAGGTTTGTTGAATCGCTATCAATTGCATAACTTACGTCAGCGTTTGCCGGATGCGGTTTTGATTATAGATGCAGGTATTGGTAAGCCATCTCAAGCGATGGAGGCCATGGAGCTTGGTTTTGATGGCGTGCTATTAAATACCGCGGTAGCGCGTGCGATCGATCCTGTAGCAATGGCACAAGCTTTTAAAGCGGCAGTGGAAGGTGGGCGCACAGCATGGCAGGCTGGACTTATGGTCGAGCGCAGCGCGGCGGCGCCATCGACGCCGTCATGGGGATTACCTTTTGGCGGGCAGCCGCCGCGAGAAGATACATTATGAGTACGCTCGATACGCTATTACATCGCCCTCGTGTTTGGTCTATCGCAGCTTCTGACTGCTCGGGTGGGGCGGGAGCGCAAGCTGATTTAGCCATGATCCATGCACTCAATGTCGACTGCGTGACCTTAATTTCGGCAATTACTGCGCAAAATAGTGTCGGAGTTCAAAATCATTATTCATTGCCGGTAGAGCAGTTGGAGCAGCAATGGCAGTCGAGCTTAATCGACGGGTTGCCTAGCGCTATTAAACTCGGTTGGTTACCTCCGAGCGAAGAATTTAGAACATGGCTTTTAGCTCGATTGTCGGATGTGGCTTGTCCTATTATTTGGGACCCAGTAAAACAAGCCTCGGGCGACGGCTTGCCGACGCCTGATGATGATTTATTTTGGCGCGATTTATTGCCATTGATCACGGTCATTACGCCGAATTTAGTCGAAGCCCGATGGTTAATTGCCGACGAACAAGCGTCACTTCAACATGCGATAACGGCGTTGCATGCATTTGGGGTTGAAACTGTCTGTATTACCGGCGGTGATGATGTAAACGATAAAGCGGTATTAACCTACGTAAGTCATCAAGCGGAGACACTGCGTTCAGAAGAGCCGGAATGCCAAGTGCTCCCGCAATTCGCTATTAAACAAACTCGATTCGCTTGGCAGGCGCATGGCAGTGGTTGTCATTTTAGTGCCGCGTTAGCCGCCAATATTGCAAACCAACAACGGCGTTACGATGCCATTTTATTTGCAGCAATTTATGCGCAAGCGGCGTTTCAGAATGCATCTTATCGGGGGAGCGGTTATCACAATTGTTTTGCCAGTAATCAATTACCCAGCATAGATGCTTGGCCTGAGGTTATACCGTTATCTTCATTAATGGCTAATGCTGTTAAATCATCACCAAAAGTCGATAGTTTGGGGCTGTATGTTTTGTGCAGTGAATTATCCCACCTAGAGCAGTTGCTGGCGTTAGGTGTGGATGCCGTTCAATGGCGGGTAAAAGATCCAACCGCCGATTTTATTGCGCAAACGCTCACGGCTATGCAGTTATGCCGTGATGCTAATACGCGCTTCATTATCAATGATTACTGGCAGCTCGCCATTGAGTTGGGCGCAGACGGTGTGCATTTGGGGCAGGAGGACTGCGTTACTGCGGACTGGCAGGCTATTCGTAATGCAGGCTTGATTACTGGCATTAGTACTCACACTGAATGGGAAATTGCTCACGCCCGAGGTTATCAGCCCAGCTATATTGCTTTTGGGCCTGTGTATAAGCCGCTGTCAAAAACCTTACGATATCCGCCATTGGGCTGCGAGCAAATCGCCGTTTGGCGGCAGAGGTATGGTTCGGAACGAGCTTTAACCTGTATTGGTGGTATTACCGGAGGTCAAGTGGCTGATGTTGCCGCTACGGGCATTACCTCTATTGCCATTGTAACGGCCTTGTTGCCTGGGCCGATGCAAGTAGAGCAGCATTGTGCAATGCGTCAACATTATCCGCGACCTTAGACCTAGCCTAGCGTTTTGTGCGTCATGCACTGAATTCGAGCAAAACACAAACTTGCTCTTGAAATGCTTCTTCTTACCCCCACATTAGATTCATCAGATTTGATGTGGCTCTATAAGGAGAAAGCAATGAACGCTGCAAGCAAAGAAACATTAGGATTTAAGACCGAAGTTAAGCAACTACTGCACCTAATGATTCACTCTTTGTATTCGAACAAAGAAATCTTCTTACGTGAACTCGTGTCCAACGCCTCGGATGCATGCGATAAATTACGTTTTGAAGCACTGCAAAACGATGCCTTGTTGGAAGGTGGTGCAGATCTAAAGATTGATATTCATTTCGATAAAGACGCACGTACCGTTACGATTGAAGACAATGGTATTGGTATGACACGCGACGACGTGATCAACCACCTTGGTACGATTGCCAAGTCGGGCACGGCTGAATTCTTAGGTAAATTAAGTGGTGACCAAAAGAAAGATTCACAACTTATTGGTCAGTTCGGTGTGGGTTTCTATTCTGCCTTTATCGTTGCTGATAACGTTGTTGTAGAGACACGTCGTGCCGGTGAAGATGCCGCAAATGCTGTTCGCTGGGAGTCTGCTGGTGAGGGTGAATTCAGCCTAGAGAACATTGAAAAAGCAGAGCGCGGTACGCGTATTGTTTTGCACCTAAAAGAAGGTGAAGAAGAATTCGCTGATAGTTTCCGCTTGCAGTCATTAATCAAAAAATATTCGGATCACATCGCGATTCCGGTATTTGTCCAAGCCGACGCAGAAGAAGCCGCTGACGAAGAGGGGGAAGAAGCAAAAGCCCCTGAAGCCGTTAACCAAGCCAAGGCCATGTGGACTCGTAGTAAATCAGACTTAACAGACGAAGATTACACCGAGTTTTACAAGCACATTTCACACGATTGGAATGCGCCATTAACTTGGATGCATAACCGTGTTGAAGGTAAGTTAGATTACACTAGCTTGCTTTATATTCCGGCAAAAGCACCGTTTGATATTTGGAATCGTGATGCTAGCCGTGGTTTGAAGCTATACGTTCAGCGCGTATTTATTATGGATGACGCCGAACAGTTCTTGCCTTTATATCTGCGCTTTGTAAAAGGTGTACTGGACTCTAACGATTTATCGTTAAACGTATCACGCGAAATTCTGCAGCAAGATAAGCAGGTCGATAGCATGCGCTCTGCGCTGGTGAAACGTGTATTGGATACCTTAGAAAAAACCGCCAAAAACGAACCTGAAAAGTATCAATCTTTCTGGGATCAGTTTGGTGAAGTGCTAAAAGAAGGCCCTGCTGAAGACTTTGCTAACCGTGAAAAAATCGCTGGATTGTTCCGCTTTGCTACTACGTTAAGTGAAGGCGAAACCGAGAATGTTGGTCTTGCTGATTATGTCGCGCGTATGCGTGAAGGTCAGAAGAAAATCTACTTTATTACCGGCGACAACCACGCAGCGGTTTCTACGAGCCCGCACTTGGAGTACTTCAAGCGCAAAAATATCGAAGTGCTATTGCTGACTGATCGCGTTGATGAGTGGATGGTCAGTCACTTAGCAGACTTCGACGGTAAGGTGTTCCAAGACGTCACGAAAGGTGAGTTGGATCTTGATGAGCTGGCTGATGACACTGAAAAGGATCAACAAAAAGCACTTGAAGATAGCCATAAAGATTTAGTCGAACGTATTGAAAAAGCATTAGAAGGCGAAGTGAAATCGGTGCGCGTGACCTCTCGTTTAACCGACTCACCGGCTTGTATGGTCGTTGGCCAGTACGACATGGGCGGTCATTTACGTCGCATGATGGAAGCTGCTGGGCAAAAAATGCCAGAGCCTGAAATCGCTCTTGAGGTTAACCCATCACATCCACTGATCGAGCGTTTGGACCAAGAGCAAGATGAAGAGCGCTTCGTCGACCTTGCTCGTTTAATCCATGCCCAAGCCCAGCTAGCGGAGGGCAGTCAATTGAAGCAGCCAGCTTTATACGTTGCTCGTTTGAACAAGCTGTTGCTAGATCTGATGAAGTAAGGCAATGAATCGGGTGGCGACGGCATTTAAACGCCGTCGCCACACTGTTATCATGCCTAGTCTTAACGCGACGTGATTGCTCACCGTCGCGATTTTTTATATTTGGGGAAGACGATGAAATTGACCATAGCAAAGATGGCGCGATTGTTCGCCGTTGGTGCGCTGACAGTAAGTGGTAGCTTGGTTCACGCTGGTGGTTCACTCGATTTAAGCCTGTCAGACGACAACGTTCGTTTGGCATACGATGCAACGCAATTGAGCACAGGCATGCACCTGAATGCCGCTGTGTTACACAACTCCAGTGATGGCGACATCATTTCTGGTGGCGTGCATGTGGTTGATGTTCGTAACAATCAGAGCGATCTTTACATTGGTGTTGGCGGTAACGCATACGCAGTGATTACTGATAACGCCGATGGTGCTGCAATTGGTGTGGGTGGTTTTTTCCGCTACAGCATGCCGTTTAATCGCGATCTCGCGTTAGCCGGTTACGCCTACTATGCGCCGCCAGTTATTTCGTTTTCAGAAGTCGAAAATATGGTCGATTCTGATATTCGTATTCAATATAACTTGCTGCCAACGGCCCACTTGTACACTGGATTTCGCTACACCAGCATTCAGTTTGAAAACGCCAATAGTCGTTACAAGTTAGGCGAAGGTTTACACCTTGGCTTTAAATTGGATTTCTGAGGAAGCTTACTTGTCTAAGTGGATCGGTTTTACCAATCAAAAGTTATATCAAGTACGCTTGCTGCTCGAGCAGAGAGAGCGCTTGGACGGTCCTGAGGCCTTGCTTGATGGATTAGAGCAGGGCGCTCAGTACTTGTTGTACGATGCTTACGTTTCTTATCTAAACGAATTGGCTGAGATGGCGAATTATCGTCAGCCAGTTGCCACACTTGAAGATTTATTAGCACATACACCGCTCGTAACGGGTGAAATGAAAGAAATACAGTTTCTTCGTGCTGACAGTTTTTCGTGGCTGACTGCTATGCTCAAAGCAGTTGCCGAACAGGCGCAGCCAACTTCATCAAGGACTATTGAAGTCGACACCTTCGATCCGTTTGGTGATGCAGCAAGTTTAAATTCCATTACTTTGCTTCAAGATAACGCGTCACCTGCTAGCAAATGGTTAAGTCAGTTGAGTGATTTGATCGATGCTCAACGCGAGAATCGCCAAGAAAGCTAAATAGACAGTTCAAGGATTACAGTTACGTGCCACTTTAACTTAGTGTTAAAGGTGCATGCTGTGATAAACTCCCGCGCCCACTTTTGAGAGGCGGATATGGCACGCTTTTTTGAAATAGTTGAATTATCGAACGGTGACATTGCGTTGCGCCGTGCGGATGAACAAGACGGTGATGCACTTGTGTGTATCCACTTTTCTGAAGACGCTAAGGCTAGTTTACAGGCCCATCATATGGATGTGGCTCGCGTAATGCTTGAAGCCGGAGTGCGTAAGGTCGGCGAGCTATCTGGCATGGAAGTAGAGCGCGAAGATTTCGATGCGCCAGAACACCATCGTAGCTTGCATTAATTGCTTAAGTTTTAGCTTGCGGTTACGACGCCCAAAAAAAAGCCCCATCCAAATGGGGCTTTTTTTTGTTTTGAATACAGTTAATCGTTTTGATTATGACTTCATAGCGAACGGGTCAATACAACATGGCTGCCGCTATTGATCGCTAAACTGCGAATCTCAGCGCGATCCTCAGTACTAAGATCGCCACACCACTCGATAATCAAATGGCTTGTTTTCGCCTGCAGAATGCGTTGACAAAGGGTTAGTTGCGATTCGCAGTTGCTATCTAGGTGAACCACGGGGGAGTCACTAAGACCCACGCTTTTTAGCCAGTGCTTGTTCATGCTGAGATTTGGACTTAGCCACATTAACCAACGCTGATGGGCATTGCAGTGCGCTAGCATAGGTAAAAGTTGGAAGGGCTGAATGGCTCCACCTTCACTTACTATTACCTCCGTTAAGCTACCGCTGTTTGTGTGGCCTAACTTTGCGTGGTCAACCATGCGACCTAGCGATGGTGTGATACTCGTACTCGCAGACATTGCTGGCTGTTCAATTTCAAAGCTTAACTGGCGCATAACAATCCCCTTAATCAAACGTACTACTTATCTAATCAATTAACTGCGACGAACCACACCAACGTACAGACCTTCCACGGCAAACTCCGTTTCTTTTAAGTCGACCTCAATCGGTTGATAGTCTTCATTTTCTGGGAATAGGGTGACGTGATTACGGTTCTTTTGATAACGCTTAACGGTCACTTCTTCACCTACGCGGGCAACGATAATTTGGCCATTGCGGGCGGTATCCATCTTGTGAACTGCGATGAAGTCGCCATTCATGATGCCAATGTCTTTCATGCTGTCACCGTGTACTTCAAGTAAAAAGTCGGCTTCAGGTTTGAAAAAGGATGGTGGGATTTCGCAATAATCGTTGATGTGCTCTTGTGCCAAAATAGGCTCTCCAGCCGCCACTCGACCTATGATAGGTAGGCCTAGATTCGCTTCTTCGACGATACGTAAGCCACGTGATGCACCAGGCATCATTTCGATAGCGCCTTTGCGAGCAAGGGCTTTTAAGTGCTCTTCAGCGGCGTTGGGCGACTTAAAACCTAGCTCTGTTGCTATTTCAGCGCGAGTCGGTGGAAATCCTGTCTCCTCTAATGAAGAGCGGATAAAGTCCAGAACCTGTTGCTGCCGTGCGGTGAGCTTAACCATGATGTTTTGTCCAAGCTGTTAATTCATACAGTAAGTGGAAATATATACAGTGTTTTTTGCTCTGTAAAGCCCCAGAAACGGCTAAATACTAATTTTTATCATTGTCCACTGTGCTCTTAACTCGGAATTTGGCGGTTTCTTACTTGCGAATAAAGCGTTTTAAACGTATGTTTCAAACACTCGTTAGTTGGATGCTAGAGACATGGCACAGAAAGATACGGCGAAGTGCATATTGGATGCCGCCGAAGAATTATTCTCAGAGCGGGGGTTCGCTGAAACCTCCCTGCGTAACATCACGACCAAAGCCGGTGTCAATCTGGCGGCTGTGAATTATCATTTTGGTTCAAAGAAGTCGCTAATTCAGGCCGTGTTCGCGCGCTTTTTAACGCCTTTTTCTGAAAACCTTGCTGAAGCATTAGAAGCTTACAAATCTCGCCAAGCTGACGACGGCATTGAGCTGCATGGTTTATTGGTGTTGTTATCTGGTGTTGCCTTGCGCAGTGGCGGTACTCGGCCACAGCGTTTGGATATTTTCATGCGTCTGCTCGGTTTAGCATATACCCAAGGCCAAGGACACTTACGCAAATTCTTGAAGTCTGAATATGGCCCTGTGTTCCAACAGTATATGGCCTTAGTGACAGCGGCTACACCTGAGTTATCGGATGCTGATCGCTTTTGGCGAATCCACTTTATGTTGGGCGCTACCATGTTTACTTTATCGGGCGTTGATTCGTTAACTGCCATGGCGGAGCATGATTTAGGTGAACCAACCAATGTGGCGCAAGTCGTAGATCAACTCTTACCTTTCTTAGGGGCTGGTCTAAAAGCTCCGGCTCTGAAAAAATCGGTGTAGTTGTTTTTAGCGTCAGCTTCTTGGAGCGAACATGTCGGACGAATGTCTGATCGAAATATCTATTGAAGACCAGCTTCTGCGCTTTACCAGCGCAGGGTTATGTATTCAATATCCGGTATCGACAGCGCTGAATGGAGCTGGAGAGGCAGAGGGGTCTAATTGTACTCCTCGTGGATGGCATAAAATTAGAGCCTGCATTGGCGCCGAACAGCCGCTTAACAGTGTTTTTGTTGGTCGTCGTCCCACAGGTGAACGTTATTCGCCTGAGCTTGCTCAGCGTTATCCTAATCGAGATTGGATCTTGTCTCGTATTCTTTGGTTACAAGGGCAAGAAATCGGTCGCAATCGCTTTGGTAATGTCGATAGTGCACGTCGTTATATCTATATTCACGGCACACCGGATAGTGAGCCTATGGGGGTGCCGCTGTCGCATGGTTGTATCCGTATGCGTAACCAAGATGTCGTTGATCTATTTGATCGTGTATCTGCGGGTACCCCCGTTTTTATTCAGGCACACAGTTTTAGGACTATCCCATGTCGCAACCTTTAATCATTCAAAATAACGCTATCGGTGTGGTTGCTGATATTGCGGGGTTTGAGCTAACCGCGAATGATAAAACCTTTTTAATGCAGCCAGAAATTTGCGGTTTAATTTTATTTAGTCGTAATTATCAATCGCCGCAGCAATTGCAGCGCTTAACCCAAGCCTTACATGAAATACGCCCTGATCTATTGATCAGTGTGGATCAAGAAGGCGGGCGAGTGCAGCGTTTTCGCGAGGGCTTTACAAGGTTGCCCGCGATGCTGAGTTTCGAAAATGACTACCTGAAAAACCCTGACCAAACCCTGCAAGATGTTCGAGATCTTGGTTGGTTAATGGCGGTAGAGTTGCTGCAACACGGTGTCGATTTAAGTTACGCGCCAGTACTGGATATTGAACGCGATTGTTCGCGGGTAATTGGTGATCGTGCTTTTGGTCATAACGCTGAAAGCGTTATGGCATTATCGCAGGCGTGGGTTAGTGGTATGCAAGATGCTGGAATGTGCGCTGTTGGGAAGCATTTTCCTGGGCATGGGGCAGTTATTGGCGATTCGCACCACGAGTTGCCGATTGATAATCGTTCTAGCGCCGAGATTAACGGTGACATTGCGCCGTTTAAGCATTTAATGGATCGACAGCAGCTTGTCGGCATTATGCCGGCACATGTGCGTTATCCTGCCGTTGATGCCGATAACACTGCTGGATTTTCAGCGAAGTGGCTACAGGGCTGTTTGCGCACTGAATTGCAATTTACTGGTGTTATTTTCAGTGACGACTTATCCATGGCGGGCGCAGCCAGCGGTGGTGATTATTTCCAACGTGCCAGCCTTGCTGCACGTGCGGGATGTAATGCTCTGCTTGCTTGTAACAACCGCGAAGGCGCCGAGCATATTGTGGCGGCAGTGCGCGAGCTACAGAGCAACGGTTATCAGAGCTTAAGCCTAGCGCAATTAATACCCGCCAGTTACGACATTGACCCAGAGCGCTATCAGGCCGTAAAAGCGCGCCTGTTATTGGCCGGACGCATTGCCTAGAAAAGTTAATCAAACGAATTTAAGTACGACGTAATAGAGAATTTTGATGCAAGACATTCCCGTAGTGACATCGCCAATGCAGCCACTGATTGCCATTATTGGTGGTACTGGATTGACCGAATTAGAAGGGCCTGAGTTAACTCAAACTCACGACATCAATACCGCGCTGGGTAAGCCCTCGTCATTGATTCAAGAGGGAACTTGGAATGGCCAGCGTGTATTATTTTTGGCTCGTCACGGGCATCCTCACGCTGTGCCACCGCACAAGGTAAATTATCGCGCAAACATACTCGCCCTTCAGCAACTTGGTGCGACCCATATTGTGGCTGTGAATGCGGTTGGTGGTATCCATTCTGAGATGGTTTCTGGCCGTATTGCCGTGCCGCATCAGATCGTCGATTACACCTATGGACGCGAGAATACCTTTTTTGATGGTGACTTCCGTCCTCTGGATCACATTGATCTTACTCACCCATACGATGAAACTTTGCGCCAAGCACTTTTGGTCGCAGGAAAGCAAGCGGGCTTAAGCGTCAGTGATTTTGGTGTGTATGCCGCGACGCAAGGCCCAAGGCTGGAAACTATCGCTGAGATCGTGCGTCTTGAACGTGATGGCTGTGATTTGGTTGGTATGACGGGTATGCCCGAGGCGGCTTTAGCCCGTGAGCTTAATATTCCTTACGCCAGTATTTGTTTGGTGGTTAATCCGGCAGCGGGCAAAAGTGATGGTGAAATCACCATGGACGAGATTCGTGCTGTGATTGGCACTGGGATGGGTCAGGTGCGCGACATGTTGGGCGCGTTACTGGAGAAGTTTGCCCAAAGCTAATGCTTAATTGGTGAGCTAGGCTTGAGCTAAGGCTGCCCGTATGGGTGGCCTTTTTCGTTTGTTGGGGGTCTTTATTCGCCACTATTTCAAAAGCGTGGCCATAATCAACCGTTTCTTTTCGTTCTGTAAAGTCGGTAACCGACTGTAACAAAGTGTTGCCGCTCGGAAATATCTCTCATATATTGAACGCACTGTCAGGTATCGCCGGGAGGGTATTTGAGAGTAGGGCGTCCAAGGTGCTGTTGATCGCCAGTGATTAAAGATTCGATATATATCAATAATTACTCGCCCAAAACGAAGTACGCTAAATGCATAAAAATAATAATTACCGACACTAAATTTCACCTTAATAAGAAATGTTAGTGTCTCAGATCGAGGCCTCCACATGATTGCTAAGTCGCCACGTTTGTCTTGTAAGTTTTTTGCGATTAACCAAGTGTCTGTACCTATGTTGCTAGAAATGCACACCATTTTTAATAACTACTACGAGAATGCCGATCTAGATACTTTCATTTTGGATATGAGTAAAAAGTCGGGTGTGTTTGTATTAAAAGATCTAACCAATAAGCGTATCGTTGGTTTTAGTACTTGGACTGAAATGCCAATTACTTATAAAGGTGAGCAGGCAATCGGTGTATTCAGTGGTGATACCATTGTCGAGGAGGCTTACTGGGGTAATAAAGCAATGCATACTGCATTTGCATTGCAGGCGGTAAAAACAAAATTAAAAAATCGTGGCGCTAAAGTATTTTGGTTATTGATCTCTAAAGGCTACAAAACCTTTTTGTTAATGACTAATAATGTTCCTGTACATTACCCAAGCATACATCCAGATAACCAGCGTAATGCTGATTTAAAAGAAGTCGTCGATACGTATTGTAAAGCTTTATATCCATATGCTTATGATGAAAAAAATAAGTTGTTAGATTTTGGTGATAACTACCATGCCCTAAAAAGTCACGTTGCAACTATTTCGCCGAGTATGCGTGCCGAAAATCGCAATATTCAATTGTTCGAACGCTTAAATCCTACGTGGCAGCGTGGCACAGAATTGCCATGTGTCGCTGAGATTTCACTAGATTGTATCGTTTTCTTTTTCAAGAAGCTGATGTTTGGTCGTCGTAAAGTTCGCGCAGAAAAATTCGGCAAGAGTTTGGCTTGATCTTTATCATTTGGTCGACAATGAACCTTGGGTTAGAGTGGTGCTGTTGCCACTCTAATCGAATAGGACGTCGTCATGGTTCCTCCCTCGGATACAGCAAAAAATCGCTTAATTGAAAGAATTTCGCAGTGGCGCGATGAGCGTTATCATGCTCAGCGACGCTGGAGTTTCGCTCATCACCTCGTTTTATTCGGCTCTATAATTGCCAGTGTTCTTGCTGGTACGCTGATTCAAATCAATATGACCCAGCATGCTTCTTTGCTAACGACGTTAGCCGCAGTATTGACTGCTATTGCTGCGTCTGGCGGATTTGAGCGTAAGTGGAAGAGTAATCGTTTAAGCCGTAGTCGAGCAGATCGAATGCTACTCGCGCTTGATGACGATGAAGCGGATTTGCATGATGTAAGAGCGCAATTAGCTCAAGCCATTGAAAAGCACGATATGGAAGTCGTTGGCGAGAAAGACGACGTCGATGATTAATCGCCTTTCTCTATCGTTAAGTGGTATTACTCGATCGGAGTAACCTTCACCACAATGCCTAGCATTGGATGGTCGAGGTAATGTAATTCGCCGCTGCGCATGCGGCGGGTTTGACGAATAGTGGATGCACGCAATGGAATGCTGTGGGGTTGAGCTTCTGATTGTTCACCGCTTGGCAGCCACTCGCCTGATTGGTCACTGCTGGGTAGTATTAATACATCCAACGGCGATTCCGCTACATCATGGTAGTGCTGCACTAAGATATCGGTATTAAAGTGCAAATAGCGACTGCGATGCAGGCTAAATTGCCCGGTTATTTCGATATCCATGTCGCGCTTCAATTCAATATGTAGCGGGTGTGGTAGTGCCAATCCTTCTTCTTGAATCGGTTCAGCCCATACTTCATGCCATACCACTGTCATATCACTACGGTAGTTGATACGGTCGATGGCATCATTGAGTTCAGGTGCTGCTAACTCTAGTTGCTTAGCGGTTGGTACATCGGAAAAATCATATCCAGCCAGTAGCGCATTATAGCGCTGCTGGACTGCACTTGGGTTTAACCACCAAGTCATAGAGTTAATTGGGTCGATTAATGGCTCAGTCGTTGTCTCTGTTGCAAGATTTGCGTCGGTATCGCTAGCGATAGCGGCAGCCCAGTGCTCTTGCGCCATATTTGCCTCATCGAGATAGGCAACGATCATCACCTCCACGCGATACCACGGAGTTGCACAAGCCATAGAGGAGCATAACAACATGAATGTCGCGGGAAGAGCGGTACGCATTGTATTAACCACGAACTGAATCACGAATTAGGGTCCTTTTGCAGGTCGGTAAGAATCTGGTCGACGGTTTTGAATCGACTTTCGATAGTGTCCATTGGGAAGAAGAAACGCAAGGTATGTCCATCTTCAAGCCGGAAACTGGCCGAGCGTGTTTGCACTAGTTTAATCAACACAAACGGGTTGATCGAGGTTTCACTACCAAATTCGATCTTACCTTGGCTGGCAGAGGCGTCCAAACGCACGATGCCTAATGGTGTTAAACGCAATTTGAGTGATGTAACTCTAAATAGTTGCTTCGCTGGCTCTGGTAGCAAACCAAAACGGTCGATCATCTCTACTTGCAGCTCTTTCAACTGATGATCATCGGTCGCACTGGCGATACGTTTATACAGGGTTAAGCGGCTGTTTACATCGGGTAGATAGTCGCCTGGGATTAACGCTGGGGTATACATATTAACTTCCGCGCCATGTGGCATGGATAAATCGACGGAAGGTTCTTTGCCCGAGCGAATGGCTTTTACGGCTTGTTCGAGCATATCCATATAGAGAGTAAAGCCAATGGCTTCAATCTGCCCGCTCTGTTCGTCACCTAACAATTCACCCGCACCACGGATTTCCAAATCGTGGGTAGCCAGCATAAAGCCTGCGCCTAAATCTTGAGCTGCTGAAATCGCCTCTAAGCGTTTTTCCGCGTCCTTAGTAACCTTACGATCTACTGGCGTGAGTAAATACGCATAGGCTTGATGGTGAGAACGGCCAACACGGCCTCGCAACTGGTGCAGCTGCGCTAAACCAAATTTATCGGCGCGATCAATGATAATGGTGTTGGCCGATGGAATATCGATACCTGTTTCAATAATGGTGGTACATACCAACATATTGAAGCGTTTGTGGTAGAAGTCGCTCATCACGCTTTCTAGTTCGCGTTCTGACATTTGTCCATGAGCAATGCCGACGCGGGCTTCGGGAATCGATTCTGCTAAATCCCGGGCTACTTTTTCGATGGTTTTTACTTCGTTGTGTAAATAATACACTTGGCCACCACGTAATATTTCACGCAGTACCGCTTCTTTAATGGTGGCGTTATCGCTTTGACGAACAAAGGTTTTAACACTTAATCGCTTCGCTGGCGGTGTGGCAATAATCGATAAATCGCGAATACTCGCCATCGCCATATTCAAAGTACGTGGAATAGGCGTTGCTGTTAATGTAAGAATATCGACTTCGGAGCGAAGCGATTTAATACGCTCTTTTTGCGTTACACCAAAGCGGTGCTCTTCATCAATAATCAATAATCCGAGATGTTCAAACTTCACATCTTTTTGCAGTAATTTATGCGTGCCGACAACGATATCGGTTTTACCTTCCACCATACGTTCAAGCGCGGCTTGGGTTTCTTTGGCGGAATTAAAGCGCGAAAGCACATCCACTTTTACTGGCCATTCAGCAAAGCGGTCAGCAAAGTTTTGATAGTGCTGCTGCGCTAGCAGGGTTGTGGGAACTAATACCGCAACCTGTTTACCACTTTGTACGGCTAAAAATGCAGCACGCATAGCGACTTCTGTTTTACCAAAGCCCACATCGCCACACACTAAGCGATCCATAGGACGAATATCAGTCATGTCGCTAATCACGGCATCAATTGCAGTTTGCTGGTCGGGTGTTTCTTCGTATGGGAAGCCCGCGGAGAAGCGTTTGTAATCATCATCGGGTTCGGTAAATGCAAAGCCTTTACGCGCTTGACGACGCGCGTAAATATCCAATAACTCGGCTGCCGTATCGCGGATTTTTTCGGCGGCTTTACGCTTCGCCTGGCTCCATTTATCGGTGCCTAATTTATTTAACGGCGCATGTTCATGTTCTGCACCACCGTAGCGAGCGATTAAATGCAAGGCAGAAACAGGAACATACAATTTGTCGCCGTTAGCATATTCTAGTAATAAAAATTCGTTAACTTGGCCGCCAGCGTCGAGAATTTGTAGGCCCATATAACGACCAACGCCGTGATCCAAATGGACGACGGGGGCGCCTTCTTTTAATTCCGATAAATCACGAACGACTAATTCGCTATCAGTTTTCTGCTTTTGTCGGCGACGACGTTGTTGAATGCGTTGGCCAAATAATTGATTTTCGGTAACAACGAATAAATCGTCACCAATTTGTGCGCCTTGTTCTAATGGCCCAATAATTAAACCTAGCGGTTCGTCGCCGTCGATAAACTCTTGCCACTCAACGACATCTTGCGGATGAATATGAATGCGGCCTAACAGTTCGCGCAGCGCTTCACGTCTCCCAGCGGACTCGACGCAAAATAAAACCCGACCATTGGTGTTGATCAACCAAGTTTGTAAGCGCTGCAGCGGTTGCTCTAAGCGTGAATCAACACTGACATCGGGCAGTGCTTGGGTATCGAAGTCGATAGCGCCCGAGCGTTTTGGCGCACCCTCTAAAAACCACTGAATTTGTGGGTAGTCGTTGAGCTTTTCAAATAGTTGGTTGGTCGCTAAAAATAATTCAGCGGGCGCCAGAATAGGGCGCAAGCGATCATAGCGCCGACTTTCATAGCGTTGTTCAACGTCTATACGAAATTGGCTTGCTGCTTCTTCTAAACGAGCATCGTGAATAATCAGCGTATTTTTCGGTAAATGATCAAAAATATTGCCAAGATCATCGCTAAAAAATAGTGGTAAGTAATATTCGACACCGGCTGGTGCAATACCTTGAGTGACATCGGTAAAGACCGGGCACGCTTTAGGGTCATGTTCGAAAAAATCAAACCAACGCGCTTTAAAGGTACGAATAGCGGCCGTGTTTAATGGAAATTCACGCGCGGGCAAAATACGTATGGCATCTACCTTGTCGATTGTGCGCTGGCTTTCCGGGTCGAACGTTCGCAGCGAATCAATTTCGTCATCGACGAGATCGACACGGAAAGGTAGCTCTTGGCCCATTGGATAAATATCCATAATGGCACCACGAACTGCAAACTCACCGTGCTCATAAACGGTATCGACACAGTGATAACCCGCGATTTCGAGTTGGCGACGGGTATGCTCAGGATCAAAATTACCACCGACATCTAAAACAAAACTCTGCCCTTGATAAAAGCTATTAGGTGGTAAGCGATGAAGCAGGGTGGTGACTGGAACAATGAGTACCCCTTGTTTTAGATCATGCAGCTTACTCAGTGTGGCGATGCGCTGGGAGACGATGTCTTGGTGTGGCGAGAAAACGTCGTACGGCAAGATCTCCCAGTCGGGGAAATGCAGAACAGGTAGATGCGGAGCGAAGAAACGAATTTCTTCTTCAAGGCGCAAGGCGCTACCGGTATCGGTAGTAATTACCAGTGTTAGACCAGCCTGTTGCTGTGCTGCGGCGGCAATGGTTAATGCTTGGCTGGCGCCCTGCAAACTCCCCCAGAACCGACGCTCGGCAGCGCGATTATGAATTTCAGGGCTGAGTGGACTGACCATGGATGCTCCGCAGAAGGTGTAAAAAGGCGGCTAGTGTAACGAATGGCATACACACTGTTAACCAAAATGGTGATATTGGCAGTGCCAAACATTTGTGAAACCGATTGTATCTGGGCATAATGTGCCCCCGAATTTTGCCCACTGATTTTTAACGGAAGGTGAACCCGTGAGCCAAGACAAACACGACGTCTGTTTGCAGGACTGGATGGACCGTGAAGCCATCGCTGAATCTATGATTCCTCTTATTGGTACTTTGTATCGTAAGAAGAATATCGTTACTTCAATCTACGGTCGTCCGGTTGTTAACCGCTCCGTTATCGATTTGCTTAAAGCGCACCGTTTTGTGCGTCACATGGAAAAGCAAGCACTGTCAGTGCATGACACTTTCCCAGTTGTGAAAGCATTGCTGGAATTAGATGTTGCTCAAGCGCACATCGACATTGGTAAATTGGCGGTTAAGTTCGCTGCAGAAGCCAACGGTCGTGACGTTGCAGCATTTGTTGCAGATGAATTGAAAGACGTTATTGGCCATGCTGCTCCAATTTCTGAAGATCGCGATGTTGTTCTTTATGGCTTCGGCCGTATTGGTCGTTTACTCGCACGTATCATGATTGAGAAAGCGGGCGCAGGTAATAGCCTACGTTTACGTGCAATCGTGGTTCGTCGTGGTAAAGGTGATGACCTAGTTAAGCGTGCGAGCTTGCTGCGTCGTGACTCAGTACACGGTACTTTCCGTGGTACTTTGAGCATTGATCACGAAAACGAAGCCATCATTGCGAACGGTAACTACATCAAGATCATCTACGCCAATAACCCTGCTGAAATTGATTACACTCAGTACGGCATCAAAAACGCATTGGTGATTGATAACACTGGTGTATGGCGCGATCAAGCTGGCCTGTCTCAGCATTTGGAAGCGAAGGGCACTGCGCGTGTATTGCTGACTGCTCCTGGTAAAGGCGAGTTGAAGAACATCGTTTACGGTATCAACAATGGTGATATTGAAGCATCAGATAAAATTTTATCGGCGGCTTCTTGTACTACCAACGCTATTACACCTGTGTTGAAAGTTATGAACGATGCCTACGGTATTGTGAATGGTCACGTTGAAACTGTGCATTCTTATACCAATGACCAAAATTTGATTGATAACTATCATAGCGGTGATCGTCGTGGTCGCTCAGCGCCATTGAACATGGTTATCACTGAGACTGGTGCCGCTAGCGCGGTTGCCAAGGCATTGCCTGAATTGAAAGGTTTGTTAACTGGTAACGCTATTCGTGTACCAACTCCAAACGTTTCTATGGCCATTTTGTCATTGAACTTGAAGAAAGACGTTACCGTGGAAGAAGTTAATAACTATCTACGCGAACAGTCTTTGCACTCAGCGGTACAAAAGCAAATTGATTGGGTTAATTCTCCTGAAGTTGTTTCAACTGACTTCGTGGGTAATAGCCATGCAGGTATTGTGGATGCGAAAGCAACCATCGTTAACGGCAACCGCGTAAATCTGTACGTTTGGTACGATAACGAGTACGGCTACAGCCGTCAGGTTGTGCGTATTGCGCAGCAAGTGTGTGGTGTGGAATATCCGACCTATCCAGCGCGTGGTTAATTTATAAACAATTAAATTAACTGAACGAATGTAAATTCGTTAATTTAAAAAAGCCGTTGCCTATGCAACGGCTTTTTTTTGTCTAAGCTTTGAACAATATTGGAAAAGGGCCACGACAAACGTCGTAATCGCGCCGTAATTGGCAGTATCACCGGTGGATTATTCGATGTGTGGTCTTTATACTTAGCGCGATTTTTTACTTGGGAAAGAAGTCCAAGTGCTTGTTTCCTGTGCAAAAAGATATTTTACGTTCCGCGAACCCAATTCGGGTCTTTGCTGTGCGTGTTTTTTTGCATCTATCAGGAGCATTCACATTGGAACTACACGTGATTAGGCGAGGCGTATGATCAATATCAAGAAGGGTCTCGACTTACCAATCACCGGCAACCCTGAACAAACCATTACTGACGGCCCAAAGGTGACGCAAGTTGCTGTTATGGGTCCTGATTATGTGGGCATGAAGCCAACAATGGCGGTTCAGGAAGGTGATCGAGTCAAGAAAGGCCAGGTGTTATTCACCGATAAGAAGACGGAAGGGGTGCAATATACGGCTCCTGCTGCTGGTGTGGTGAAAGCCATTAACCGTGGAGCGCGTCGTGTATTTCTATCTGTTGTTATCGAACTCGATGGTGACGAAGAAGAGACCTTTACGAGTTATACGCCAGAGCAATTAAACTCTCTGGATGCGAAAGACGTTGAAGCAAACCTAGTTGCATCAGGTTTGTGGACGGCTTTGCGTACTCGACCATATTCGAAAGTACCGGCACTGGGTAGCCGTCCAAAAGCGATCTTCGTGAACGCTATGGATACCAACCCACTGGCAGGTAACCCTGAATTGGTCATCAAAGGACAAACTGAAGCCTTTAAAAATGGCTTACGTGCGTTGCGTCGCTTAAGCGAAGGCAAGTTGTTCGTGTGCAAAGCACCAGGTGCATCCATTCCTTCTGCAGGTGTTGAGCAGACGGAAGAGTTTGCTGGTCCGCACCCTGCAGGTTTGCCGGGTACTCATATTCATTTCTTGTACGCGGCTAGTGCTAATCGCACAGTATGGACTGTGGGTTATCAAGACGTCATTGCGATCGGTAAGTTGTTTACTACAGGTAAACTATTTACCGATCGTGTGATTGCGTTAGCTGGCCCGCAAGTGAATAAGCCGCGCTTAGTTCGCACGCAATTAGGTGCTTCGCTTGCTGAAGTGACTAAAGGCGAATTGAAAGACGGTGAAAACCGCCTGATTTCAGGTTCTGTGTTTGGTGGACGTACTGCGTCTGGCGAATTGAACTTCTTAGGTCGTTTTCATAACCAGGTATCGGTATTGCGCGAAGGCCGTGAGCGCCCCATGTTGCATTACTTAACACCCGGTACTAACCGTTTTTCTGTGATGCCTATCTACTTGTCAAAATTGATGAGCAAGGTGTTCGACTTTACCACCACAACCAACGGTAGTGAGCGCGCTATGGTGCCGGTCGGTTCTTACGAGCGCATTATGCCTCTCGATATTTTGCCAACTCAACTGCTGCGAGCGTTGATTGTAGAAGATATGGAAAGTGCTATTGCTCTGGGTGCGCTGGAATTGGACGAAGAAGATATCGCGCTGTGCAGCTTTGTTTGCCCAGGTAAGTACGAGTACGGTCCGATTTTGCGTAAAAATCTCACCCGAATAGAAGCGGAGGGTTAATTATGGGCCTGCGTAGTATGTTAGATAGTGCCGCTCCTCACTTCGAGAAGGGTGGCAAGTTTGAAAAAATGTATCCGCTATATGAAGCGATTGATACTGGCTTATATTCACCACCGAATGTAACCAATAATACATCGCATGTGCGCGATGGTATCGACCTCAAACGCATCATGATTACTGTGTGGATGTGTACTTTCCCAGCAATGTTCTTCGGTATGTACAACATTGGTTTGCAGGCGAACGATGCCATTGCAGCGGGTGCGGGTACAGCGATGGAAGGCTGGCGTGAAATGCTAATTGCTCTTTTGGGCGGTAGCGCACACAACGCAGCCAGTATCTGGGACAATTTTGTTTACGGTGCTGCTTACTTCCTTCCTGTTTATGCCGTTACCTTCATTGTTGGTGGCTTCTGGGAAGTATTGTTCGCAACGATCCGTAAGCATGAAGTGAACGAAGGTTTCTTCGTGACCTCGGTGTTGTTCGCTCTGACTTTACCGCCAAGCATTCCATTGTGGCAGGTTGCCCTTGGTATCAGCTTTGGTGTTGTGATTGGTAAAGAAGTTTTCGGTGGAACCGGTAAAAACTTCCTGAACCCAGCCCTTACCGGTCGTGCTTTCTTGTTCTTTGCTTACCCTGCCAATATGTCAGGTAACGCGGTATGGACGGCAGCCGATGGTTATACCGGTGCAACAGCGTTAGGTATGGCCGCTGAAGGCGGCGTAGATAACGTGGTTCAAGGTGGCATCAGCTGGATGGATGCATTCCTAGGGTTTATTCCTGGTTCTATGGGTGAAGTGAGTACATTAGCCATCATGATTGGCGGTGCTGTGTTACTCATCATGAACATTGCTTCTTGGCGCATTGTTGCCGGTGTGATGATCGGTATGGTAGCGACATCATTGCTATTGAACGGTATTGGCTCTGACACAAACCCAATGTTCGCATTGCCTTGGTACTGGCACTTAGTGGTGGGTGGTTTTGCTTTTGGTATGTTTTTCATGGCGACCGATCCGGTATCGGCATCGATGACCAATAAAGCAAAGTGGTACTACGGTGGTTTGATCGGCTTTATGGTTGTGCTCATCCGCGTAATCAACCCTGCTTTCCCTGAAGGCATGATGCTAGCCATTCTGTTCGCAAACTTGTTCGCACCTTTGTTCGATCATTTTGTGGTTCAGGCAAACATGAAGCGGAGGATTGCCCGTGTCCAGTAATAACGACAGCATTCAAAAGACCTTAATTGTAGCGATCTTACTGTGCTTGGTGTGTTCCGTTATCGTGGCGGGTGCTGCGGTAGGTCTGCGCAAAGAACAGCAAGCGAACAAGCTGCTGGATAAGCAAAAAAATATTTTATCTGCAGCCGGTTTACTTCACGGTGATAAAAGTATCGCTGAACAGTTCAAGCAAGTAACGACTCGTATTGTTAACTTAGAAGCAGGCCGTTTCGCAACGGACGCAGAATTAGCTGAAATTAAAGCGGCTGGCCTTGATCCGAAAAACTTCGATCAACGTAAGTCGTCAAAAACGCCAGCTTTGTCGCGTGCACTTGATGGCAATGAAGACCCTGCCAGCATCAAGCGTTTAGAAAAATACGCAGCGGTGTACATTGTGAATAACGATACTGGTATCGAAACCATCGTATTGCCTGTTCATGGTTACGGCTTGTGGTCGACCTTGTATGGGTTTATCGCGCTGAAAGGCGATATGGACACCATCGTTGGCTTAGGTTTCTACTCACATGCTGAAACTCCAGGTTTGGGCGGTGAAGTAGACAATCCTAAGTGGAAAGCCCTCTGGGAAGGCAAAGAGCTATACGACGATCAAGGCAACGTTGCCATTACGGTTGTTAAAGGTTCAGCTGAAGCGGGTAATTCACACCAAGTAGATGGTTTGTCAGGCGCTACCTTGACCAGCCGCGGTGTTAAAAACCTAGTGCGTTTCTGGGTTGGTGACAAAGCATTCGGTAGTCTGTTAACTAAATTGAAAGAGCAGGGGGCCTGAGATGTCTGATATTAAAACTGTCCTCACGGAACCGTTATTCAGCAAAAACCCAATTGCTATCCAAATTTTGGGGATTTGTTCGGCGCTGGCAGTAACAACCAGCCTAAAAGTAACCTTGGTAATGTGTATTGCATTAACGGCGGTAACGGCATTTTCGAACTTTGGTATTGCCTTAATTCGTAACCATATTCCGAATAATATTCGTATTATCGTGCAGATGATTATCATCGCATCCTTGGTAATCGTAGTAGATCAAATTCTGAAAGCCTACGCCTATGATATTAGTAAGCAGCTATCAGTATTCGTCGGTCTAATCATTACCAATTGTATCGTGATGGGACGTGCTGAAGCGTTCGCAATGAAGAACGGTCCTGTATTGAGCTTCTTTGATGGTATCGGTAACGGTTTAGGTTATTCCGTTGTGTTAATCACAGTGGGTACTATTCGCGAATTGTTTGGTGCAGGTAAATTGTTGGGCTTCGAAATCCTACCATTGGTAACCGATGGTGGCTGGTATCAGTCTAATGGTTTGTTACTGTTACCACCGTCTGCGTTCTTTATTATCGGCGGCTTTATTTGGGTATTACGTACCGTACGTAAAGATCTAAATGAAAAAGCGGACTTCAAAATTTTGCCTAATACCGAACATTCAGGAGGCCACTAATGGAACATTATGTCAGCCTTTTAGTTAAGGCGGTTTTTGTTGAGAACATGGCACTCGCCTTCTTCTTGGGTATGTGTACTTTCTTAGCCATCTCAAAGAAAATTGAAACGGCGATTGGTTTGGGCATTGCGGTGGTTGTCGTGCAGACGATTACCGTTCCTGCCAACAATCTGATCTATACCTACTTGTTGAAAGAAGGTGCTTTGTCTTGGGCTGGTGAAGAATACGCTAGCGTTGATTTAAGCTTCTTAGGTCTGTTGACTTATATTGGTGTGATTGCAGCGATTGTTCAGATCATGGAAATGGTTTTAGACAAATACGTACCTGCTCTTTACAACGCGTTAGGTGTGTTCTTACCACTGATTACCGTTAACTGCGCCATCATGGGCGGCTCGTTATTCATGGTAGAGCGTGATTACAACTTTGCAGAAAGTACCGTTTACGGTATCGGTTCTGGTTTAGGTTGGGCACTAGCGATTGCCACATTGGCTGGTATTCGTGAAAAGTTGAAGTACAGCGATGTACCTGCTGGCCTGCAAGGCCTAGGTATTACCTTCATGACCGTCGGTCTGATGTCGCTGGGTTTCATGTCATTCTCTGGCGTATCACTGTAAGGAGTCGATTGTGGAACTTGAAATCATACTCGGCGTTGTCATGTTCACTGGGATCGTATTGGCACTGGTTGCCATCATCCTTGGTGCACGTAGCAAGCTGGTCAGCTCCGGAAAAGTAAAAATTCTGATCAACGGTGAGCGCACAGTTGAAACAGAAGCGGGCGGTAAGCTGTTGCAAACACTTGCATCTAACAACATCTTCTTGTCATCTGCTTGCGGTGGCGGTGGTACTTGCGCCCAGTGTAAGTGCATCGTGTCTTCCGGTGGTGGCGAAATGCTGCCTACTGAAGCGTCTCACTTTACTAAAGGTGATGCTCGTGAAGGCTGGCGCTTGTCTTGTCAGACTCCAGTTAAACAAGACATGGTTGTTGAAGTACCTGAAGAAGTGTTCGGTGTTAAGAAGTGGGAAACAACCGTTGTTTCTAACCCTAACGTAGCGACCTTCATTAAAGAGCTTACGTTGCAACTACCTGAAGGCGAAAGTGTAGACTTCCGTGCAGGCGGTTATGTGCAGCTTGAGTGCCCGCCATACGAGATTAATTTCTCTGATTTTGATATTGAAGAAGAATATCGTGGCGACTGGGAGCGTTTTGGCTTCTTTAATCTGAAAGCGGTTAATAAGGAAGACACCATTCGTGCTTATTCAATGGCGAACTATCCAGAAGAACGTGGTCTGGTGAAATTCAACATTCGTATCGCGACACCACCTCCGGGCACTAAAGATATCAACCCAGGCATCATGTCGAGCTATGTGTTCAACCTGAAGCCTGGCGATAAAGTGACTGTGTATGGTCCATTTGGTGAATTCTTCGCCCGTGATACCGATGCCGAAATGGTATTTGTTGGCGGTGGTGCAGGTATGGCACCAATGCGCTCGCATATCTTCGACCAGCTAAAGCGTTTGAACTCCAAGCGTAAGATCAGCTTCTGGTACGGCGCACGTTCATTGCGTGAACTGTTCTATAAAGAAGACTACGACATGTTAGCTGCAGAAAACGAGAACTTCGTTTGGCATGTTGCTATGTCTGATCCTCAACCAGAAGATAACTGGGATGGCTTAACTGGGTTTATTCACAACGTACTGTTTGAAGAGTACTTGAAGAACCACCCAGCTCCAGAAGATTGTGAGTTCTATATGTGCGGTCCGCCAATCATGAACCAATCTGTCATCAAGATGTTGCTGGATCTCGGTGTTGAGCCAGAAAACATCATGCTGGATGACTTTGGTGGTTAATCACTAGGTTCTTCAGAGAAACCGCACATTAGGTGCGGTTTTTTTTGGCCTAGAGAAAATGGAAATAGTGGTTATCCATTAATGAGTTGTGGGAATATATGCCGTGAAAGTGGGCCAGAGAAGTCAAAAATGGCGAAAACTTTACCTATTTAATGATCTCCGTCCATTATGCGAGCGGTCTTTCTTGTCAGAATACGTTATGATGACGCATGGCTGTAACAGGCCTGCGCTAAGCTGAGAATGTCTATTTTTTATACAGAGAATTCCATGAGCGAACAACATAATAAAGAAAACGCACCGATCAACTGGGTGCCGGCAATTATGTTTGCCGTCACAACACTCGGTGTTCTTACCATCGTGCCTTGGTACGGAATCACCTATGGTTACAGCACGTCTGCATGGGTTGCATACGCAGTAATCACTTGGCTAACCGGCATGAGCATCACCGGCGGTTATCATCGTCTATGGTCTCACAATAGCTATGAAGCACATCCATTACTGCGTATTTGGTACGCACTATGGGGCGCCGCAGCTCTTGAAAATACTATTTTGCACTGGTCTTCTGGCCACCGTGTTCACCATCGTCACGTTGATGACGTTGAGTTAGATCCATACTCTGCAAAACGCGGTTTTTGGTTCTCTCATATGGGTTGGATGCTACGCGAATACAAAAGCGGCATTCCTAACTTCGACAATGTCAAAAATCTAATGAAAGACCCAATTGTAATGTGGCAGTACAAGTACTACGGCCCAATCGTACTGGTTATGAACATCGGTGTGCCGTTGGCGCTCGGTTTTATATTCGGCGATGTATGGGGCATGTTACTACTGGCTGGTTTGTTGCGTATTGTGACTACTCACCACGTAACCTTCTTCATTAACTCAATTGCTCACAAGTGGGGCTCGCAGCCATACACAGATGAGAACACCGCACGTGATAACGCATTCTTCGCGTTTTTAACACACGGTGAGGGTTACCATAACTACCACCATATTTTCCAAACAGATTACCGTAATGGTATTCGTTGGTATCACTGGGACCCAACCAAGTGGTTCATCGCCGCCTGTTCATGGGTTGGTTTGACTAGCAATCTCCGCGTCGTGCCAGATTTCAAAATCGAACGCGCTAAAGTGAAAATGCAGTTTAAGCATGCCCAAGAAAAACTAGCAAAAGCTGAAAACTCAGAGAAGTGGACAGTACTGCTAGAAAAAGAATACGAAGAGTTCCGCGAAATGCTGAACGAGTGGACCGAGCTTCAATCAGAACGTTTGGACGAAACTCGTAAGCATTTACGAGAGAAGTGGGAATCCGCAGCGATTCATACGCGCTTTAAAGAACTAGATTATTCTTTGAAAATGCAGAGCAAGCGTCTGCAAGCAATGATGGCAGAAGCTCGAGTTGCTTAATTAATCGGTGCAAGCTGAGAAGAAAAAACCACGTCTCGGCGTGGTTTTTTTATGGGCGTAAAATGCATCAATGCTTAAGCGCTGACCATGTTGATTTTCCGACGATACCATCGATGATTAAACCTTTCGATTGCTGAAACGAAACGACGGCAAGTTCGGTCGCGGCACCAAAATCGCCATCAATTGAAAGCCGATAGCCTGCGGCAGCAAGTAATTTCTGTAATTCAATTACTGCGTTACCGAACGAGCCGCGTCTTAGCACCACGGTATTTCCACCTTCCTGAATAGCCACCCGAATACCTTCTAAGTTAGCTATTGCCGTTTTCGATTTTTGTAGATACTTGCGTCTATCTTCCAAACCGTTCTGGCCACCATTAACAAGCGTGGTTACCTTGATTAAATCATCGCCATCCGCAATCTCATTTATGTTGCGGCGTTTCCAATATTCGCAGGCGATTTTTAATGAGATAACAGGTTCGGCCGCAATTTCTGGATGCTCTTCTAGTGGTAAATCCAATATATCGCCTATTTTTTTATAGTTATAGCGACCCGTTAATTGAATCAAGCCACGACCCTTATAACGCTTGCCATCGCCTGTGTGTATATTGCCCAAGTCAGTTCGGCCTTCGTATGCTGCACCCGAGGCAAATTCCTCAGTCGTGCGGAAGCCCGCACACTCATGGGTTATTTGTCCCATAAAATGGGCAATGCGTAATTTGGTATTAATATCGTAAGAGTCGAGAATTGGAGCAAATACAGCGGATATTTGCCCTACAATATGCGCTTGTGCCTCCGCTTTCGATCCTGAAAAGCGAGGTGCAACGGCTAAAATAAAATTGCCATCGACGGGTATCATTCACTTGCCCTCCGTTGTAAATGATTTATTCAGTACACCGAATAAAACTATTCCAGCTAAGCAAACTACTTATTTTGATGCTTCCCATTTTTTAGCACTCACGACCACTAGGCGCAAGTGAACAGTATATTGGCTGACACGATACACAGGTCGCTGACTTATATTAAAGCCCCTATCGCTGTAATCTAATAACGCCTGTACAGACGTTGTCATAAAAAGTCGGTACTATGTCGCCATCCGTATGGGTACATATATTATGTGCTAACTCAACTACAGGAGCAGATGATGGCTAACGTTGTGATTACCGGTGCAAACCGCGGAATTGGCCTTGAATTGGCTCGTCTATATGAAGCGCGTGGCGATTCAGTTACGGCGATATGCCGTGAAGGGAATGAAGAGATTGAAGACATTGCTGATCAAGTGATTGCAGGCATTGACGTGACCGATGAAGAGAATCTTCCTAAGGTCGTGGGTATGTTGCATAAGTTGCTGGATGGCCCTGTCGATATCCTCATCAACAATGCCGGTTTGTTTACCAATGAAACGGTTGCAAATATGAGCCTAGAGGGTATTCGCCAACAAATGGAAGTGAATGCCATAGCACCGCTGAACGTTACCATGAACTTCCTGCCGCTTATGACAGAAGGTAGCAAGGTCGCGAATATTACTAGCCGCATGGGCTCAATCGCTGATAATACATCCGGCGGGTATTTCGGTTATCGCGCCTCGAAAGCAGCGTTGAACGCAATTGGTAAGAGTTTGGCAATTGATTTAAAACCCGCCGGTGTCGCAGTGGCCCAAATTCATCCGGGTTATGTACAAACGCGCATGGTCGGTTTTACCGGCGATATCTCACCGGCTGATGCCGCAGCGGGTATTGCAGCACGCATTGATGAGCTAACACTGGAGAACAGTGGTGGCTTTTGGCATTCCAATGGCCAGGCATTACCCTGGTAACAACACGTTAAGGACACATGATGGCTAAGCCTCGTATCGTTAAAAAGCAACACAGCCGCTTGTTAGGCGATTTCTTGATCGACTGTAGTCAAGATGCAGCTTGGACAGACAAACTAAAGAATCTGACGCTAGAAGGTAAGTTGGATACCGCAGTTGATGGTTTTCCTGCTGAGTTTTTAGGTTTCTGCCCAGAAGCTGAATACTTAAAACTGCAATACTGCATCGAACGCGTTGAACTGGCTGATGTGCCGCGCGCTGCTTCATGTTGGTGGCCGGTAGATGAGAATACACATTACTATGTGTGTTACCCAGCTCAGTTCCCACAAACCACCGTATTTATGGCGATGGATTTTGACGAACACGGCGCTTGCTGCAACTAAGCACTAAGCATCTGAGTGAGGATGGTTAAATCAATGCAGCCATTGGCATTAACACCCGATGTACTCAAACAGCGTTTGCGTGAGCAACGTGATTTGTTTAATCAATCTCACTCAACCCGCCTGCATCGCGCCATCAGTTGGTGGCAGGCGGCGTTAGATCACAGCGCTGATGACGACATGCGTTTTATCGCTGCATGGATCAGTTTTAGCGCTTGTGTTGTAACCGACAGAGACAATCTAAGCCTTGCAGAACAGTCGGCATTTAACGACTTTATTGCCCGCTTAGTTGCGTTAGACAGTGACGAACGAATTTACGACTGTCTTTGGCATCAATATTCAGGCTCAGTAAAAGCCCTGATTAAAAACCCCTATGTATTTGCGCCGTTCTGGCAATCGCAACGCTCAGGTGACGAACACTGGAAATCGCTTTTCGATCAATCCTCAGTCGCTGCGTTAAACGCATTAAGCCGCCGTAAAGTACCCGAATTACTCGCCATCGTATTAGATCGCTTATGCGTACTGCACCAACAGGTAGTCAATGGCGGAGCAACCTACAAAAGCCAAGTGAATCGAGATCAAGTTATTGATGGTGGTAATTTACTACTCACATTAATGCCAATCATTATTGCCATTATGCTCGACGCCGCCGACCAAGAGTGGGGCGAACTTGCCTATCCCGTTGTCGGTAACGCTAGCTCCTAACGTCATAACATCACTTAGCGTTAGCCGTATTTAGTTATGGAACCTGTGAACTCGTCCTTTGTCCAACCCAGTACATGCATCATACACACGCCGTGTAAGGGGTAATATCATGGTCAGTAAGCAAGCATACCAAGAGCAATTGGAGGCTCGTTTGCTCGTCATGCAGACGGAAATCGACCAGCTAAAAGTAAAATTGCGACAGGCAGAACGTGCGCTAGACGAATATAAGGTCGATTTTGATTCGGACGGTGCCTTGGAGGAAATGAACGAATACTTCGAAGAAATCCGAATTACCCTTTACGACCTAAAAGCCGCAAATGATGAAGTATGGCAGCCTTTAAAGACAGGCATTGGTGAAGCGTGGAATGCGTTTAACGACAACCTAACTGATATTCATCATCGAATAAAATAGACTCACGTATCCTTCCCGTAATAAATGCAAAGCCAATGAATTTAAAGCAACCTTCTGAGTGTTGATCGAGACATCAGGTTCATTCGAAAGGAAGCTTAAAAACATACCCACATGCTCGGCACTTAACTCCGTTGGGTGCCGTAATCTATGAAAGCGGATATAAAAACGAATCCAATAGATATGCGTGTTTTATATATATGCGTGTTTTAAGGACGAATACTGTACCGATTTAAAAGCATAAACTGACGTGTACCCGTCAGGAATTTGCTCTTGGCCATCCATGGCCTCCAATTGTAAAGATGTACTGGTTATTTGTACAGTATATTTTTACAAAGGCAAGGAGTTGTGGCACACTTTACAAATCGTGTTGCACGCTTTGCCAGTGGGTGATAGCTTAAACTCCACTTAAATCAGTAAGTTACCAAACTGGTTTACAAATTAGTGTGCCATACAGAACCGAAATAGTGTGCGCGCACACTTTCACAGAATGGATTGTCAATGTAATGGAATATGCCCCTTTAAAATCAATAAGTTGCGACCAAGTCGGAATTTTGTCAAGATCGGCAAAGTGTGCCGGCACACTATTATGCTGTTATGTTCCATGGAGGGCGCATCATTGATCGCATTATTCTCAGTTTTATTGGCGCTATACGGGGTTGTGGCGTCCTTTGCATGGATTAATGCGAAACGAAGAAATGCCTTATATTGGAGTGATCTCAGCGCGCCCGTGCTGGTATTGCTTTTATGGGTGGCGGCTGCTGCGGCTGGTTATGGCCACCAAAGCCTGAGTCATGTAGTGGAAGTGCCAATCGCCCTGATTTTTTCGTTACTTGCGCTCAATATCAGAGTGTTTGTTATAGACAAGACCATTATAAGATATCGCTCGAACTCATATTTATGCCTAGGGCTATCACTCTTTGTTGTATTACTGCTCCGCACATTCATGCCATTTCTACCGGAGTGAGTATAGTGCTAGAACATAACAATCAGCTGCACCGGATAAATTGTCGCTGTCACCTTTTGTGCATGAGGCCGCACAAAAGCCGCCATCGAAAATTTACCCGGTGAGCATGGCGTTATGCGCTAGCATGCCAATATCAGTCTTCAATACATAGAACAAAGGGATAATTATGAAAGATGTAAATCCACCGCCTAAATCAGTAACAACTAAAGGAAAGGGAAAGCTTATTCAAGAAGTGAAATCAGGAAAACCGCTTGATTTTGATAAGGCAGGAATGATGGGTTTCTTAAAGAGCTTAAACCCGCTTCAGTTTGCATCTGATACTATTGCTCAAATAACGCACTACAAAATACAAATAAAACATCTTGAAACCGAACAGCTTCGAATTCATGAAGAGGCTAAGATTCGTCACAAACAGATCGATTCAGCTCTTAAAGCTGGGCTCCAATTACTTGAAGAAAGGAGAAGAGCCTTAGAAATGGCTCTGGAGGTTGTGGCGAAAGACCTAGAAAACACTCATCTAGAAAAGCAAAATATCTTGGACTGTATAAGTAACTTGGTGAAAAATATTTCGGACACCAATTTATCAATAGAAGAAAAACAAATGTCAAATACTCTTCTACCTGAACTTACGGGACTTTTAAAAACACTTGGTGAACAAAGCACAGTAAAACTGGATTTAATAGCCAAGAATACTCAAAAGGCATTAGAAGCCATGCCAAATAGTGATCGTATACTTACATTTAGCGAGGATTAATTGATGCTACCAGTATTAGCAGGGGTTGCTCTCGTTGGTGCGGGTATTTGGATTTATAACGAACTCCAAGAACAATCTGCAGCTGAAAGGGAAAGGTGGAGATCAAAACGTGAAGAAGTTGAAAGAAGTATCGAATGGCACGAGGAGCAGATTGAGAAACACCTTGATGAAGCCCATCAGTCATATGATTTTAAAGTTCTCGTTGATATGCACTATTCCTGCGTGAAAGTGGCAGATCAAGCCTACTCATTATTACAAGACGCTAGAAAGTCCTTAGATAAAATCGGTGAGGCCATTGTAAAGACAAAAGAGCAAAGAGAAATTCTATTCCAAAGAAAAAAAGAAGCTAAAGATTCAACTATAAAAACTGAAATTCAAGAAGAAATAAATAGCATTCAACAACTTAGAACTTCGCTTTTTGATGACAAAGATGAGATAAAAAAACAGCGAGATACATTTCAAGAACGAGTTAAAGATCTAAACAGCAAAACTCATACATTAAAAATGAACATAAAAGAAAGAACCGGCACCAAGGGAGTTGAATGGTATGAGAGGCTTGAAGCTAGAAAAGCCAGAAGGCGCGCATAACAAGTGGCTGCTACGGATTGGTTACAGTTGGCACCTTTTCCGCATTGCTTCGCAGCGTCAAAGCCGCCAACTGTAACCAACCGCAGAGCCAGGCGTTATGTTTCTAGGAGAGTCTCCAGTTGAACTGGATTATTGAGATATTTTCAGACAAATCGGATCAAGCTAGGCTGGTAGCAATACTTATTTCCGCAGTAGTGGCCATTTTAGTCGTACTCCTTAATCAGTGGTTTGTTTCGCAGCGTTCAAAGCGAGAGTTACTAATTGAAAAAATAGAGGAACTATTCTCGGCGTCTAATGAATATGTGGCTGCATGCCGAGAATTAATGGACGCCCTTGACCAGCAGGACATTGATCACCCAGAGAGATATTATGAATATCCTGGTGAGTCAGTGAACAAACTAAACGATTCGATCACCAAAATGCAGATGATATGTGGCTTGTACTTCCGATCGGAAACGTTTTCACCCGATGATTTTTATATATGGCGCATGCCAATATTAGAGATTGCCCATAAAGGAAAGTCGCTACCTGAGGGTGAGGGGTATATGGCTTATGAAGATTCTAAGATTCACATTAAAAAAAGCAGAGAACAGCTAGATGAACTCTGCAAAAGGCTGATGCGTAAGCATGGCCACTAAACATAACAAAAAAAGGCAGTCGGACGGCTTCGCCGCCCGCTGCTTTTGGCGTTATGAGTGTTTAGCCAAGGAGCTTGATCGTGCTGGACATACCAAAAAGAATCAAACTCATTAGTTCACTCTTAGAGCAGGATACTGAGCAAAGCCTCACTTATGCTGCTTTAGAATGTAGGCTTACGTTAGAATATTTGTGCTATGAGCGATTCAAGCTCTACTTTTCATACCTGTCAGAAAGTGACTTGAAGAATTGGCAACCAAAACACATCATCAAACAGATTTCAGATGACATTGACGATAATGTTTCAAAGGAGTTCTCAATATCAATTTCAGCTGAAAAAATAGATGGAAGACTGCCAAAAACGAAAGAAGAGTTTGAATCAATAAAATACACCGCTCTGGGTACTCAATCGGAACTTAAGCTTAATAAGCTACATCAGCTTTGGAATGGTGTCTCCAATGTTGCTTTGCATATTCCAGTGCCGAGCATATCTTCCGGTGATCTTAGTATCTATGGTGATAAAGACACTATCAGGAAGAAGGTTAACGATGTCGTTTCGTTTCTATCAGGTATTAAAGGAAATCTATTGATGGGCGGCACTTTCAGGGAAGAATTTGGCTTTAATTGTTTCGCTTGCGATACGAAAATAAAAAGACCTGTAAGAAACTTGCAGCATGAGATAGCTGTAAGCTGTATAAATCCAAGGTGCCAGGAAAGCTATGTCATTCAAAAAGATGGAAATGATGAGTTCGAGGTGATAAGAAGAGTTATTAAGTTTTTATGTGCTGGCTGCAATGAAGACTTAGAAGTTCCAACCAGGCTCTTTCGAGAGTTGCGTTTTGACCAAAAAATCAATATTAATTGTGGGAAGTGTAATACGTTGTCAGAGGTAATTATGCGGCCTCTTATGAAAAGCACCAAAGTGGAAAGTCCTCATAACAAAGCATTGCAGCGGACAAGCCGCTGAATGCGGCGTTAGAAATATTTAAAAGGAGATCCCGTGAGTAAGTACCATATTGCGTTGTCGTTCGCTGGTGAAGACAGAGATTATGTCGATCGTGTCGCGAACCATCTACGCGAAAGCGGTGTCGAGGTATTCTACGATAAGTTCGAGGAAACTAAGCTCTGGGGAAAAGATCTCTATACATATTTGACGGACATATACCAAAACCGCGCGTTATATACAGTTATGTTCGTGTCGGAAGCCTACAAAGAAAAATTATGGACTAACCACGAGCGAAAAAGTGCTCAGGCTCGTGCTTTTACCGAAAGTCAAGAATATATCCTGCCGGCGATGTTTGATGAAGCTGTGGAGATTCCAGGGTTGCTGAAGACCACTGGCTACATTAGCTTGCGTGATCTTGAACCGGAAGAATTCGGTGACAAGATAATTCAAAAACTGAAGGATAGCGGGGTATCCCTTCAGGCTGAGGAAAAGTTCAGTTATTCAAATTTTGCCAAAGCAGATATAGATTTTCCTCTTGCTGACCACCCCTCTGTATCTCAGATCCTTACCGACTTAAAGTCCAGCAATTGGTACACACAAAATCCCGCTATAAACAAGATATTCCAGCTTGATTTTAACGATCTTAGTGATGACGAATTATTCGTGCTCGGCCGAAATATATATCAAACAGCATGTGGGGGAGAAAATAAGGCAAACGATATATTGGATAACTTGAGAAGAGAGATGGCGGCTATTCCTAAGGCCGCTGCGGAGCACCTAATCAACGGCATGTTTTATGAGGTGTATTTTGATTCCAAAGGCGAATTTCGTGGCCGAAATTTGAAAAGTCGGTGTTTAGACGAGTTGCTAGAAATTCAGTCCGTTGAAAAGTACTCCGACTCAATAAGCTTTATAAAACGAGTCCTACAGCCTTATAAAGACCAGTTGCCAATTATACCTGATTCGAATCCGCAAATTTTGATCGTTGAGCTTGACCTTCAGAAAAAAGATCCTCCTTCTATAGAGTCCATCGTGGTCAAAGGCCAGGAGCTTCTTATTGACGCGGAAGAGGACGAGGATTCTTTCAGCAATATGTGGAAGTTGTCCTTTAGAGAATTTAGTTTAGATACTCTTAAAGAAACCATCTCTAGAGAGTGGCATGTTCCTGAGAAGCAAATCGAGTTAAGGCCAGAGAGCGGTGAAGCGGTAAAGTATTCGCTACCAAAAGGAAAGACCATTGGTTACCCCGATTCGGAGTAGCTTTTTTGGACTAATTTCTAACCAATGGGTGAAGCCGACCGGCACTACGCTGCGCTCTGTCCCGGCGGCTTACCCAAGGCGTCAGAGGCTTTCAAGCTTCAGGTTTAAATTTAAAGCTATTTATAAGGAGCTAAAATGGCACTATTGAAAGAATCAGACTTACGGACATACGTAACTAAAAGTTTCGCTAAAAATGAAAGTTATAGTTGTGAGAGTATAGGTTCTGATAGATTTGATATTTTTTTATCTCATAGTTACTTAGATCAAGACATTATTTTAGGGCTTAAGAGGTACTTAGAGGAAAAAGGCCTTTCTGTGTACATCGATTGGATAGATGACAACCAATTAGAACGAGATTCTGTAAATGAAGATACAGCAGAAACCTTAAGAAAAAGAATGCAGCAATGTGAAGCGCTTCTATTTGCAACATCGTCGAATTCATCTACGAGTAAATGGATGCCTTGGGAGTGTGGATACTTTGATGGAATCAATGGAAAAATAGCAATTTTACCTATATCTAAAGTAGATGAAAGTTCATTTAAGGGGCAGGAATATTTAGGGTTATATCCTTACATTGATGTATTTAGCTCAGTAATATGGGTCAATGGCACAAAATCTGGCTTCTGTAACATAAAGGATTGGTTAAATGGCAAATCTCCAAACAGTTAATGAAACACATTTAACTTTAATTCAAGGAGCTATTAGTAGGCTAGCTACTACATCATTTTTAATTAAAGGATGGGGAGTTACTTTGGTTTCAGCTATTTTTGCTCTTGCAGCAAAAGATGCAAATTCAGCATTTGTTTTGGTAGCTTACTTTCCTTCGATTATGTTCTGGTTACTTGATGGGTATTTTCTAGGTATGGAGCGTCGCTTTGTTGAAATGTACAATCAAGCATCGAAAGGTTTAATTTCAAATTTTGAAATCAAACCACATGACTTCACTAGTAAACGGGCTTGCATGGTAGGAGCCTGCTTCTCCAGAACTATTTTAATGTTTCATGGTTGTATATTTGCGACTATTTTACTTGTCATGTTTGGTATAAGTCGCCTCTAACAAGCGCCTCAACAAAGGACGTAAAAAGCTTGGCTTGCGTCACTTCGTTCCTAATTTTAGCCAAGCATTTTCCGCCTGTTAGGCGGGCGTTGAGGCTGTAGAAAAACCTATTTTTCACGCCTATTTTTGATAAAATAGAGCCACTCACATGGAGTGGTTCTTATGCCTAAATTTAAGCCATACAACTACAACCAAACGTCAATGGTCGTGATTAACTACCAAGATCAATTGCAACCAGGTACGTTTGAATACGCCATTCATTACCTCATTGATCAAAAGCTCGACCTTTCCATCTTTAATCCAAATTATAAAAATGATGACGGTGGCCGTCCGGCTTATGATCCTGCAATTTTATTGAAAATAATTTTATTCGCTTACTCCAAAGGCATCACTTCGAGTCGAGAAATACAGTGGTGCTGTGAAACTAATATCATCTTTAAAGCCCTGTCATGCGATAGCGTACCGCATTTCACCACCATCGCCAGTTTCGTCAGTAGCTACCCCAAAGCCATTGAAGAATTGTTTGAACAGATCCTATTAGTCTGTCATCAGCAAGGTTTATTGGGCAATGAGCTGTTCGCCATTGATGGTTGTAAAATGCCATCTAATGCCGCGAAAGAATGGTCTGGCACGTTAAAAGAGCTAGAAGATAAACGTGATAAATTAAAGCGCCAGATTCGCCGTTGCTTGAAGAATCATAAAAAGTTCGATAAACAAGATCCTGATACTGTAGAACGACAACGCCGAAGCCAGCAGACTCTCGATACCTTAAATAAAGCGTTTGATAAGGTCGATCAATTCCTAAAGACAGCAGCCCCAAGGATGGGGCAAGGTAAACGGCCAAAAGGCAGTTTAATGCTCCTGCCAAAACTGCATTTCCACCATCCATGGTGGTCAAGTAAAAAGCAATATTACCGACAATCAGTCGGGAAAAATGACAACCAGTAAAGGCACGATTCAAGGCTATAATGGCGTAGCAACCGTTGATCGAAAACACCAAATCATTATTGATGCGCAAACTTTTGGCGAAGGCCAAGAGCACCACACACTCAAGCCCGTGCTGGAAAACATAAAGGATCGCTATCAGAGATTAGGGATACGAAAGGACGTTTATGCGGGCCGCTACAAAGTCACAGTGACTGCTGATACTGGCTTTGCGAATGACAAATTCATCTGGAATGAATTTGAACAGCCGCAGGCTGGCCCGAAGGGTGAGTATCAGGGATGATACGAATAACAAATGCAGAACCTGCATAACAATAAAATAGATGCCTACATTCCTGATAATCAATTCCGCTCGCGTGATCCAAAATTTTTTGATCAAAAGGAAAAGTACGGAAAGCGTCATCAAGAAAAGCCAAAGAGCGCACGTCGCAACGTCATCCCGGCGACAGAATTCAAATTCGATCCAACGGCAATGACCTGCTATTGCCCCGCAGGCGAGAAGCTCAGTTTTCGTGGTGAGCGTTTGAGTGAAAGTGGGCAATCCAAAGCCTTCTTCGAAGGTCGATTATTGCAATGTAGATACTGCAACTTAAAACATGAATGCATGGAAAACCCCGAAGCTGCGAACCATCGCAAAGGCGCAGGACGACAAGTCTCCTTCACCATCAACGACAAACGCAAACCCACGTATACAGATTGGATGACCAATTTGTCGGGAACAAATTGGTACGTCAGCCCTGAAAGGGCGAGCATCAGGGATGATGCGAGTAACCCAGAGTGGACAGTGATCATGGTAAGCACATTTATAGTCACCGAATGTCGACAGTGGAGCCAGTCTTTGCCAATATAGGAACCAATAAAGGCCTGAAACGGTTTGGCTTGCGCGGCAAAGCGAAAGTTCAAGGCCAATGGCAGTTGTACTGCATGATTCACAATATAGAAAAGATCATGCGGTACGGTGAATTGGCAAGATAAAGCGGATGTTGAGCGTGATAGCGGCTCTTAGAAGATTAATTATCTAAAAAGCTAGAATATCGCCAAGATAATTCGAAAGTAGATTCAATTTTTATTAATTATCGAATTGGATCATTAACAAAGGAAGAAGCCTGAAGAAATGGCCAAGAAATAGGTTTTTCTACAGGCTCGTTATGTGCCATTAAGGGGGAAACTATGAAGCAACTATCAATTATTATTTTGGTTGTGGCATTACTACAAGGATGTGCAACTTCATATCAGCGTAGTGGTTATTCGGGTGGTTATTCTGAAACTCAGCTAGATGAGAATGTATTCAAAGTATCTTTTCGCGGCAATGGGTATACAGGGAGAGAACGAGTTGCTGACTTTACATTGCTTCGTAGTGCTGAATTAGCACTTCAAAATGGGTATAAGTATTTTGTAGTCGTTGACGCAAATAATTATACATCGAATAGTACATATACAACTCCAACAACTTCAAATACAACAGCCAATGTATATGGTTCTGGTAACTATGCTTATGGCAATGCTACAACCACTACCTATGGCGGGCAAACCTATAATATATCAAAACCAAGCTCATCAAATACTATTGTCTGTTTTAAAGAAAAGCCTCAATCAGGTTTTAGCTACAATGCTGAATTTATTCATAAAAATATAACTCAAAAATATGGTATTCAGCACAGTGCCAATTAAGCACATAACCAACGGCTGCACCGGACAAATTTCCGCTGTCACCTTTTGTGCAAAAACACGCACAAAAGTCGCCATCAAAAATTTGCTCGGTGAGCCGGGCGTTAAGCGAGCGGACGTTTCAAACTTTTGGAAATCATCAATGAAATTAATTTTGCATTCACCAAGTTCAAGTTCTGAGATTACGGATATTTATAAGCAGGCCTTTAGCGAGGCAGTTAGGTTGTATGTCGTATCGGCATACCTTACCGAGTGGGATGTAAGCTTGGAACTTAATGCCGAATGTAAAAAATTCAGAGTTATTGTTGGAAAGGATTTCGGTATAACTAAGAAATCAGCATGTTTAGATCTAATGAGATGGCTTCCTGCAGAGAGAAAAAGTCAATTTTTGATTGCAGATGCCATTGATGGATTTCATCCAAAAGCAATTTTCTGGATTGATAAAAAGGGTAAGTCTTTTTCCTTTGTAGGGTCTTCAAATTTAACCAAGGCCGCTTTTGAAAAAAACTATGAAGCCAATATATATTCTGAAATTTCAAAGAATGAATTTATTAAGGCTGAAAAATGGATAATGGAAATCGAGGAGCAATCAGTAGTTGTTTCAGAGGATTGGCTTAAGGAATATCAAGAGGGAAAGCCTGATCCTAAGAAAAAGAAAGGTAAAAATAATAAAAGTGAAGGCTCTAGTATAATTACGCTAAGGCTACCAAACCCTTTGGGTTCAAAGCGGCAAGTAAAAATAAGAAGGAAGCAATTGGCTGCACATGAGAATGTGAAAGATAGCCTGGAGAATTACTTTCTAGAATGTAGTATGGGTAAAATTAGCTCCTCAGAGTTCTATGATCGATTACCAAGTGTTTGGAGTTGGGAGTCAGGAAACAGACTTCAAGGGTTAGGCTGGGAAAGGCAAGGTAAAGCGAGTAACTTCAGAGAACTATCAACTAGCTTCATTAATATACTGAATTCCAATTCAGATGACCGCGATGATATTGTTGTTCAAGAACTCGATCGCCTTAAAGCGTCAAAAAACTCTGCTAGAAAAGCATTTTTCTCAGAGATACTTTGTTTAACATTTCCTGATAAATACCCAGTTCTTAATAAGCCTGTCGACAATTATATCGAAGATATTGGATTTCGAGCGCCAAAGGGAGCAAGTGAAGGTGCTGCATACATAGATCTTGCTAAAAAACTACGTGCATCACTTGACCAAAACCCCAAACATCCTGCCAAAACCTTAGCAGAGCTAGATGCTGTGATTTGGTTGGAATATGGAGAGTAATCGCTTAACAAGTTGCATCAGCGGATTCCATAATCTGTCGTGCCTTTTGCAAAGACACGCAAAAGCCCCGCCAAATTATTCCACCGCTGTGCAAAGCGTTATGCCTAAGGAAAAAATCGATGCTATTGTGTACAAAAGAGCTATTTGAACTTCCTGTATATAGATTAAATGAGGGAAGTTACTATGAAAAATTCAACGAATATAAGAATAAACAACAACCTAATATGTCAGATGAATATCAATTAAGATCATTTGGTGGAGCTTGGAAATATAATGAAATAATCGGTTTTTTACGTTTTTACATATCTGGCAATACCCAAATAAGATGCGTATATACGGAAACAGATGCAATAAAAAAAGTTAAAACACGGAAGAAGGTATTTAAAGAAAAGTCACATTCATTTTGTACTCAAAGCATTAACATTAAAGCTAGCAATCAAGAGATCATGAATGTGATTGAGCAATCTATACAGCATTGTATTATAAATTTACCAAAAGGTAGATTTATAGATCGCAGTCTATTTGATCAAACCTTTAAACACACAAATTGGCAAGCCGTTTTGGCATAACAAAGCGCTGCAGCCGAGCTGCATTGCGCCGCTTCGTTTTGTGGGGTCGCTTCGCTCATTATCCCACAAAACTACACTATGCAACGCAGCCGGCTGAGCTAGGCGTTGAGGCTGTAGAAACCCTATTTTTGATAAAATAGAGCCACTCACAAGGAGTGGTTCTTGTGCCTAAATTTAAGTGTACCTAGTCTAAGAATCCTATTGTGCAGTTATCTTTATTTCGAATTTATTTTTTATAGATGCCTATTTATATGATACGTGGGCAATTCTATTGATAGCTCTAACAATATAACTAATAACTGTTAAATATAACAATTATTTAATGAACGGTTCGATATTCTCAATGCTCATACGCAAGTAAAAGTAATAGAGTTTTTAACTCTATCTAATGTCGCTAAATGTCGTATTTTAATTCTTTCTTATTAGTTTATATTTGGGTTCTTATTTAGACGGTGGTCGCAATAAAGGCTGGCAGTAGATCGACAGATGATCCACAAGCGAGCGTTGCAAAGGCAGATCCCCTAGGTTTTTCTTATTTTAAATTGGATCTTTTCCATAACAGGGAATCCAAGAGAAGAACTTAGGCTCATGGAATGAATTGGAGAGAACCTTGATAAGCGAAGCCCTTGATTACATTCGAGTTGAAGTCCGCGACTACCTTTCTGTAACGGATGCCGAGGTGTCTACTGGGCATTTGCATTCATTATCTTCAGATGCGCTTAACCCTGGCGTCCGTATTGCGTTGGTCAATGTGGGGCAAGAAACGACTACCCGCAATGCACCTCATGTTGTCCGTAATGCTTCGGGTTTAACCGAATATCAAGAACCACCTGTTTATCTTAATTGTCATTTGATGTTTGCCTTCGATTTCAGTGCTTATCAAACCAATATGATTCGCCTCTCTGAAACCATTGAGCTGTTCCAGAGTAAGCGATTTTTTGATGCATCGAATGAGCGTCCTGCTAACCCTTTTCCTAGCGGATTAGATCGTCTTGTTTTCGATATGTGCTCGCCCGAATTTGAGCAGCTAAACCATATCTGGGGCGTGCTTGGTGGTGTTTATCTGCCGTCGATACTTTACAAAGTTAGATTATTAAAAATTCAATCGGATGAAACTATCGCTGGCCCTGAAGTAACAAGTCTCCACGTACAGACAGGGTTTAAAAGGAAATGAGTTTTCGGCGCGACTATAAGCCGTTGTTCAGCATTCGAGTGGTCGACCACAACTCGAATGCAGCGATTGAAGAAGTCGTGGTGGAACCCACTAGTCAATGTCGAAAGCTAATGCAGGATCATCAGCTACTGGCAAAGCAGCGTTCTTACGGGATGCAAGTTTTCTACAGTCTGAACCCGTTGGTAGCAGAGCCACTGATGGGGGCGATCAATTCCCGTGTGCGCTTGGACTTTAAACTGAGTCTTCCTACGGACTTTTATCAGCGTTATTTGCCGGATGTGAGTGGGGATAAACGTTTGCATCTCTGCAACTTAGATAACAGTGGTGCGTTAAAGGCGGGTGCTGCGGTCGCGTTAAGTGCGGGTGCAAGTATTGCTGCTAATGATGCGCTGTATCTAGTAGGGGAACGGTTCGAACTAGCGATTTCACCACCGGTTGGTGCTGCGTCGTTTGAGCTGCGTCAGCAGTTCGATGCCGCGCTGCTAAATACCTTTGATCTTGCCGAGTTAGGGCAGGGAGCCCGTTTGGAGTTTGATCTCGAACGGCTGGAAAGTGGTCGGTATCGGTTGTCGCCTGATAATACTCCGGCACAAGTGACTGACTTATTTGTTGAAAACGAGGTCGCTGGTCAGCGCTGTCAGGCGTTGATTAGCATTTATGTGGAAACGCCACAAACGCTCGCACCAGTGGCTGGTTATCAATTTAACGCGCGCTTTGAGTCGCGGTAATTTTTATTAAACCGAAACACGCCTGATAAGGCGACCAAGGAAAAATTATGGCTATATATAAAACTCCGGGTGTTTATATTGAAGAAATCGCCACGTTTCCGCCCTCTGTGGCAGCTGTAGAAACGGCAATTCCGGCGTTTATTGGTTTTACCCAGAAGGCGTTGGGCGAAAACGGTGATTCGCTAACCAATATCCCAACTCGTATTACCTCGTTGCTGGAGTTTGAGCAGTATTTTGGCACCGTGCCCGACACCGCATTTAGTGTCGATGTTACGCAAAAGCGGCAGACCTCGTCGGGTAAAATTATCGAAACGTCGGTTGCTTTTAATGGCGCACGCCCGACGATTCCGGATTATTTGCTGTATTACAGTTTGCAAATGTTCTTTGCCAATGGTGGCGGCCCTTGCTACATCGTTTCTATTGGTAACACCAGCTCTACGGCGTACAGCGTTGGCTTGTTTACTGCCGCGATTACTAAGCTTGAAGAATATGACGAGCCAACCTTGTTGGTATTTCCGGATGCGTGCTCGCATCGTGCTTCGCACGTCGCAACGGACGCTAATGTTGGCGATATTGTCGATGCCGCCATGCAAAGCTGCGCCAAAACACAAGACCGTTTCACGATTGCCGATATTCGCAACGCAATCCCGAGTGGTACCAACTCCAATGCTGAGGTGACCACTAATTTCCGCGATGAAACTTTGTCTGATAAAGACATTATTAAATACGGTTCGGTGTATTTTCCTTATCTCGAAACCAGTCTTAATTTTAAAACCAGCGATGGGCAAATTCAGATTGCCACTCACACCCTGATTGCGGTTGCCGATGACGGTACTGAAAGCTCAAGTACTGGTGCGATTACCGGTGGCACGGCGATTAATGATGCCGCGGTGATTGAAGCAGAAACCGAAGTTTACAACGCTGTAGCTTCTTTTATTCGTAATAATACCAAAGTGACTTTGCCGCCATCTGGTGCTGTTGCGGGTGTGTATGCGCGTGTCGATGCTAGCCGTGGTGTGTGGAAAGCTCCGGCGAATGTTGGCATTGCCATGGCAAGCAAGCCTGCGGTGACCATTACCAATGATTTGAATGATGGTTTAAACGTGGATGCTGGCTCGGGTAAATCCGTTAATGCCATCCGCGCATTCGCCGGTAAGGGCATTATGGTTTGGGGCGCGAGAACGTTGGCAGGTAATGACAACGAGTGGCGCTATGTGCCTGTACGACGCTTCTTTAACTTTGTTGAAGAGTCGGTCAAAAAGGCCACCAGTGCATTTGTGTTTGAGCCTAATGACGCCAATACCTGGGTCAAAGTTCGCACTATGATTGAGAACTTCTTGATTTTGCAGTGGCGTGACGGTGCCTTAACGGGAGCTAAACCGGAAGATGCGTTTTTCGTCAAAGTCGGCCTAAACCAAACCATGTCGGCAGACGACATTTTAAACGGTTATATGATCGTCGAAATCGGTATGGCCGCTGTGCGTCCGGCTGAATTTATCGTACTGCGCTTTTCTCACAAAATGCAGGAATCTTAATTGCGTCACTTAAGCTATTAACGCTGAGGAATCATCATGGCAGAAGCATATCCATTACCTAAGTTCCATTTTCTTGTTGAGTGGGGCGGCAAGTCGATTTCATTTTCTGAAGTCAGTGGTTTAGACGTAGAAACAGAAGTTATTGAATATCGCCACGGAGCGAGCCCTGAATTTAGTAAAGGGAAAATGCCCGGCTTACAGAAGTTCTCTAACGTCACTTTAAAGCGCGGTGTATTCAAGGCGGATAACGATTATTTCGCTTGGTTCAATACCGTAAAAATGAACACAATTGAACGTCGTGACGTCATCATTAGTTTGCTCAATGAAGCGCATGAGCCGGTGATGGTTTGGAAAATTAAAAATGCTTGGCCGACCAAAGTTCAGTCGACAGATCTCAAGGCTGATGCCAATGAAGTGGCGATTGAATCGATGGAATTAGTGCATGAAGGCCTGACCATTGAAAATCAATAAGGTCGTACTTTGAGTTGCAATACTATGTATCGTCAGTGCGGTTAAAACGGGAAATATTATGGATGCCTTGTATCCACCGGTTGGTTTTCATTTTCGTGTCGAATTCGATATTTCCGGAGTCGGTAAAACCGATACTTACTTCCGAGAAGTATCGGGTTTAAGCATGGAACTGGAAGAGGAAACAGTTGTAGAGGGCGGTGAAAACCGCTTTGTACAGCGCTTGCCCGTCCGCGCTAAATATCCCGATCTGATATTAAAAAGGGGATTAGCTAAAGATTCTAAGCTTGGTGCTTGGAGTCGTGCAGCGATTCAAGATCTCGATATTAAAACGGCGACCATATGGGTGACTTTGCTCAACGATGAGCATCAACCCTTGCAGACTTATTGTTTTGTTAATGCTTGGCCAAAAAAGTGGGCGGTATCTGATTTTAATGCTGAGAGCAGCGATATCGTGATCGAAAATCTAGAACTGGCCTATCAGTACTACACCGTTAATTCTTGAGTGAGATGCTTATGCCTGTTGTGATTCACGAATTGGTCGTTACGGCTGAACTTGAGCAAAAGATAGGAACCGAAGCGCAAAGCGGAAATTCATCAAGCCAGCTGCTCGATCGCGAAACGCTAATTCGCGAGTGCACCGAGCAGGTGCTTAAACAGCTGGAACGTCAGCGGGAACGGTAGTCTCATGTCTAGTGGCATTCTCGATAAGCTTAAAATTATTCCTTTTTTGGATGCGGAAGGCTTGCAGTCAGGCTTGCCGTCTGGCCCGCCATTTATTGCGCAGTTTAATCCTGAAAGATTGACGATTAACAATGAGGTTAAACTGAATACCGAACAAACCGCGCAAGGGGCGAACGGGGCCGAAGCCAAGCAAGTAAAGGTTGAAGCGCAAGAGTTTAAATTCGATTTCTACCTTGATGGCACCGGTGCGGCTGGGCCGTCATTGGATGTTTTTGTAGCAATAGAACTATTTAAGCTGACAACTGGATTTACCGGCGAAACGCATCGTAACCGTTTTTTGGTGTTGCAGTGGGGAACGTTCGTTACTACTTGTGTGCTCAAGGGCTACAGCATCAATTACAAGCTTTTTCGTGCTGATGGTACGCCGCTACGTGCGGTGATTTCTGCGACTTTTTTAGAACACAAGTCATTGGAGTTACAAGATTTAATTTCTAATTTAATGTCGCCTGATGTGACTCATCTACATGAAGTCACTGAATCTGAACATTTGAGTCAGCTCAGTTATCAAAAATATAAGAATGGCGCGTACTACTACCAAGTTGCTCGCTACAACGAGTTGGATAGCTTTCGCAGTTTGAAAGCTGGGCAACAGTTGGCATTTCCGCCGCTTTCTCGGGAGCGTCATTGATGGCAGCAACAGGTGTGGCGGATGCAAGCTTAACCACCTTTACCATTAAGGCGAATGGCTCTGCCTTAAGTGGTAGTTTTCGTATTGAGTACATCGATATTCGGCGCATGGTTAACCGCATTAGTTTTGCCGAAATAGCGTTACTCGATGGCTCGCTGGAAGAGCAAAACTTTGCCGTGTCAGAAAGTGCAGAGCTGGCACTGGGTACAGAAATAGAAATTGATCTGGGCTATAGCCGAACAGAGCAACGAGCATTTAAAGGCATTTTAGTAAAACAACACATTCAGATCACTCGCGGCGGTCAGAGTCGTTTGTTGATCTATTGTCGCGATGCTTGTTATCGCATGAGCCTCGCTGAGCGGTCGGCGCATTATGCCAACAGCAGTGATTCGGATGTGATGTCTTTAATTGCTAGCCAATACAGTATTCCGGCAGATATTGAAACGACTAATGAAAGTCATACCGACGTAGTGCAAATGCATGAAAGTGATTGGGATTTCATGCTCCAACGGGCCGAGAGAAATGGCCTAGTGGTACTAACACAAGATGGCCAGCTGACGATTAAATCGGTGCAATTGGGATCCTCGTCAGGGCAGATTGTTTATGGTCGTAATGTGCAGGCGGCAGAGCTACAACTCGATGCGCAGAACCAATTTGAAGAAACCAAAGCGAGCGCTTGGGCCAGTGCTAATCAAGAGGTCGAACAACAGGACGGCACCGCATCATTGGATCAAGCGGGTAAAGACAGTTGTGCCGTTTTAGCAGAACAAGCTGGTGGTAAGACGCTGTTACTGGAAGGCGATGGTGATCTGTCGGCCACGACGCTACTTAATTGGGCTAATGCGGCAGCTGCGCGCCAGCAGTTGGCAAAGATCATAGGTACGCTAACCATTCAAGGAAGCCACGATATAGATGCTGGTTCATGGGTTGAGTTGCAGGGTTTTGGTGCGCGTTTTAATGGGCAGGTGTATGTCGGTGGTGTGATGCATTCGGTATCACGCGGAAATTGGCTCACAACCGTGCAAGTCGGATTGCAGCCGCAATGGCATATGCAGCAGTTTTCCAATTCACAGCGTCAGCAGGCATTTCACTCGCAAACAACGAATTTGCACATTGCTAAAGTGGTTGCCTTAAGTGATGACCCCGATGGTGCAGAGCGTATTCAAGTCAAGATCATGGCATTGGGTGACGAGCACGAAGGGGTCTGGGCCCGACTCGCCAGTATGGATGCCGGTAGTGAGCGTGGTTGGGTTGTGCGGCCAGAAATAGATGATGAAGTTATTGTCGGCTTTATTGATGGCGACGCTGCGCAGCCAATTGTTTTGGGTTCGCTTTTTAGCAGCGCCAATGCCGCCCCCGTTGCCGCCGAAGATGATAATCATGAAAAAGGCTGGGTTACTCGAGCTGGAACGCGTTTTATTTTTAATGATGACAAAATCAGCCTGACGATTGAAACACCTAACGGGAATACCTTTGAAGTAAGTGATGATAAAGGCGGCATTACGCTTAAAGATGAGAATGACAACAGTATTGTGTTGGATAGTAATGGCATAACTATGTCGTCCGCATCGGATGTGAATATCGAAGCTCAGGGCGATGTAACTATCAAGGGTGTGAATATTACCCAAGATGCTCAGGCTGAAATCAAATTAAGTGGCAGTGCCGGTGCCAAGCTAGAAAGTGGCGGTAATACAGTAGTAAAAGGCGCATTGGTTCAGATTAATTAATCCAACTAAACCTAAAAGCCGAAGCTAATAATGAAACTTAAAGAAAACAGATATTTAAAGAAGATGCCATGCCTCCTGCAGCCAGAGTGAATGATATGCATGTCTGTCCGATGGTAAGTCCGGGGCCTGTCCCGCATGTGGGAGGTCCGATTTTACCCGCGGGAGAGCCGACCGTTTTGATTGGTGGAATGCCAGCGGCGCGGGTCGGCGATAGCGCTATGTGCTCGGGGCCGCCGGATACCATTATTGCGGGTTCGTCTAGCGTTTCAATTGGCGGGATGCCTGCAGCGAGATTGGGGGATTCGACTGCTCATGGTGGTTCGATAGTTGTCGGTGATCCAACGGTTATGATTGGAGGATAAAGTGGCAAACGAAGAAAAAATTATTGGTGCTGGTTGGAGTTTCCCCCCTGAGTTTGATGCGGTAGCGGGGGCTGTAAAGATGACCTCTGGCCAAGAAGATATTAACAACAGCCTGTTTATTATTTTCACCACGGCTTTGGGTGAGCGCATCATGCAGCCAAAGTTCGGCTGTAGTCTTCACTCTATGGTGATGGAGCCGATGAATACCGGCAATCTGGCCTATATTCGCGCCATGTTAGAGACGGCTATTTTATATCACGAGCCGCGTATTGATACAGAGCTTATCGAATTTAAGGTCAATGCAAACGAAGGGATTTTAGATATTAAAGTGAGCTACAAAATACGCGCTAGCAATTCGCGTTTTAATTTTGTGTATCCATTTTATCTCTCTGAGGGCGATAAGGTATGACCTGCCAATGTGAGAGAAGTAATCCGCTAGTCCGCAGCGGGAGTGACCGAAAATCGCGCGTTATTCCCGCACTGGATACTGACTACTTCAAGGTCGATGAGCGGAATCTTGCCGACTTTATTCTATTTGCCCGAAATTATGCCGAGAATATCAAATTTTACGGCAATGGCAGTTTGACTAATTGGAAAAAGTTTTTTGAAAAAGACATCAGTGTAACTCTAGCTCGCTTGGCAAATATGCCTTTAAATCTAAGCCTTAGTTTTAAAGACGATCTAGTGAACTATTTGCAAAATGCTGAAGGCGTAGCAGAATCGACCGTTCGTGAGTATTTTCGCCTTTACTTAAATCTTCCGCTCTTGTTGTTAGCAGAAATCAGTAATTGTCGCAAAGCATTACCCTCTAGTGACCCACTCATCGCACAGTTAGACAAGTGGGTAAACAAAGAGGTTGTAAGTGATCTTCTCTTGCTCAAATCGTTTGTTTTAGGGGCGGAAACGCAGCCACTTGAAGGCTTTATTGATCAAGCGATTGATACCGCACAATTGAACGGTGATATTAATTTTGAGCATCCCCTATTAGTGCCAGAGCCTTTGTTTAAAGCGCTCACCACGCTTAATTGGGCGGATACCGCAGCGGAAATTTTCACCCATTTTGAATCGCTCGATGTCGCCGACTTGACCACCGTAGTGGCGAACCCAGCGCCCTATGCCACGGCAAGTAATTTGCACTCGCAAATTAAAGACGCATTGCGTTATAACCTGTTGGTCAACGCCGTTGAAAATCTTCTCAGTGCGGTTAAGTCAGTAATGGATAGTGCGGCGCAGGCGCTGGAATTAGCACTGACAAGAGATGATCATGATCCTTCTTATGGGTTGTGGTTAACGTTTCTTAAACTGTATGAGTTTGCTCAAGATAAGATCAATGGGTTTACCGGTCGCCATTTGGATTTCTATTTTCGTGACATTCTGCAGATTGCTAATCAGTCAAAGCAGCCGGATCGAGTTCCGTTGGTATTTGAGTTGGCCAAGCATAAGGATGAGTATCTCGTTAAGGCGGGAACGCTACTAAAAGCGGGTAAGGACTTTGACGGTATAGAACGGCTCTATGCGCTCGAAAATGATGCAGTAATTAATCAGGCAAAAATTAAGGAATTGCGAAGTTTCTTTCATCGGCAGGAAGAGGGCGCTAGTGTTCCTTATGCAGCAATAAAAGCCAATAGCGCCGATGGCATTGATGCAGCATTAGATAAAGACAATCCACAATGGCCAGTATTCGGCCCCATTCATGATAATAGTTTGGCGGAGATTGGCTTTGCCATCGCGGATGAAAAGCTGAGACTCAGTGATGGCTTACGCACAATTACGTTGAGTATTGATATTCCCGTTGGCATGCCCGCGACCATACAAAATACCTTTGCCGCCGCATTGACTCTTGAAGAAGACTGGTTGCGTCTGGATAGTGCCAATTTCACGGTTTCCAAAGTCGCCAGCACACTTGTTTTTACCATTGTATTAGCCGGTGATCAGGATGCTGTAGCAGCTTATAACGCCGAAGCGCATGGCTTTAACTTCAACACGCAGTTACCTGTTTTACGTATTTGGATATTACCTAATTCGAATCAATTTTCTGCTTGGCAACAGGTTTCTTTTTCGGCCTGTCGTCTTCAGTCTCGCGTTGATGGAACACGCACTTTTACCCTGAGCAACGATTTTGGTGCGATTGATACGGCGAAGCCCTTTATGCCGTTTGGTCCTCAGCCTGCGGTAAACAGTCACTTTGTTCTAGGTGGAAAGGAGATTTTTAGCAAACCCATTAAAACATTACAGATTAAGCCGAGCTGGCAGGAATCTTTGGGCACGGCGAGCCATTACAGTCGTGTGAATACTCCCATTTCGATCGCTGCGAATGTTGAGTGGTTAAACAAAGGCGTGTGGACGGCAGCTAGTTCAAAACTTGCTGAAACTCTGCCATTTTTAATACACGCCAGTGACGACGACTCTAAAGCACAAATATCATGGGCGCTGCTGTTCTTCATTTTATTTGGCGGCGATTTACAGTCTAACTCGGTAGCCTATCAAGCCTATTTATACTTAATGGGATTTGGCTTTATCCTCGACGATGAGCAGACAGGGGCGCGCTTTGATGACTTGGATGAACAATATAAGCCGTCTAGCACCAGAGGCTTTGTTCGCTTCACCTTGCAACAAAGTCTAGGCCATCGAGAGTTTCCTCAGGTTAATGCCTTGGCGATCATGGATAAAGCTTCAACAACCTTTAATTACACCTTTCCTACCGGTGTGAATTACGTCGACAGTATCCCAAAGCCGCCGTATACACCGATGATTAACGATTTAACTGTCAGCTATCAAAGCGTCGATGGCCAGCCCGAACAATTTTTTCATCAATTACCTTTCGGCGCGCTTGCATCCACAGCAGTAAATAATCGTCTGTTACCGACGTATCCACATCAAGGCGAGCTGTACATTGGTTTAGAAAAAGCGCGTCCTCCGCAATCTGTTTCGCTGTTATTCCAAGCGATCGAAGGTAGCGCGAATCCGCTGAAAAACCCAGCCACGTTGAATTGGCACTATCTATCGGGTGACTCTTGGCAGGAAATTAAATCCGCGGATATTTCAGATACCAGTGCCGCGTTGTCGGGCTCCGGCATTATCCAATTTGAATTGCCAATAGCGGCCGACACGACTCATTCAATATTGCCTTCCGATTTACATTGGTTGCGTTTATCCGTTACTGACGACAGTGATGCTTTGTGTTTGCTAACCGCTATTCATACCCAAGCGGTTAATGCGATTTGGTATGACAATAGTAATTCCGACTTAATTTTGAGTGAGCCTCTAGCAGCCGATAGTATTGCGAAGTTAAAGACACCGGACTCCGCTATTAAGAAAATCGCCCAGCCTTTAGCGTCAGGAGGTGGCAAACCAGAAGAGGCCGACGAGGATTATTATCAGCGCGTGAGCGAACGCCTACGCCATAAGAAGCGCGCATCGACTATCTGGGATTACGAAAATCTCATCCTGCAGGAGTTTCCGCAGGTTTATAAAGTTCGTTGTCTGAATCATACCGAATTATGCCGAGATCTTGAGAATAAAGTGTTGGCCGAGAATGGTATGCATCCGGGGTCTGTGGTTGTTGTACCGATTCCTATTATTAATCCCGATTCTGCAAGCGATCCTCATCGCCCATACAACACGACGAAAACATTGGCTGATATTGATAGTTATCTGCGCGAGCGAATTTCTCCATTTGTTCATATGGAAGTGCAGAACCCGAAGATTGAAGAAATTCAGTTTAAATTCACCGTGGCTTTCCGCGCGCACATTATTGATACCGGGTTTTATATCAAACTCTTGAATGAAGAAATTAAACAATTCTTGATGCCTTGGTCTGTTACCGACGCCAGCTCTATTGATTTTAATGGCAGTTGGTATAAGTCGACCATTGTTAATTTTATTGAAGAGCGGCCGTACGTCGATTTTATAAAGGATGTGCAAATGTTTCATCGTATCGATATCGAGGATTCTGCAACTGGCTGGCAAAACATAGATAAAGGTGTGGTGAAAGCATCTTCTGCGCGCTCCATTTTGGTTTCCCATCGCAGCCACGATATTTCACCTTATGTTGAGGTGATTGTATGAGCGCAGTGAAAGAGTTGAACGAAGTGAGTATTGCGATGGATACCGAGCTGCATCCTTCACAGGATTTTCAGGTATTACGCGATGCCGGTATGGAATATATCCGGCAATTAAGCGGTGCTATCTGGACTGATCATAACTTGCACGATCCCGGCATCACGACTCTAGAGGCCTTGTGTTTTGCCATTACTGACTTAGGTTATCGATCCGACTTTCCAATTGCAGATTTAATGACGGGGCAATCTGGGTTTAACACCGACCCCGCGCAGACCAGTTTCTTTCCGGCACAAGAAGCGCTGACCAATACCGCGCTAACGCCACTGGATTATCGTAAGCTCTTGCTAAAGATTGACGGTATACGCAATGCATGGATGTTACCTCGCCTTGTTGCGCCTGGTTCTGAAATACCGGTTTACGTTGATAGGCAAGATAAGCAGCTGAGCTTGTCTGATAAAGACAGTGCTGGACATGCGAATAATCCGCTGTTTATCAACGGGCTCTATGACGTCCGGTTGGAGCTGGTTCCGCATGTTGAGTGGGGCAGCATGAATGAGACAACGCTGCCGCTTGATTTACGCTATGGCGCATTCATTGGTTGCGATGGTCGCTTGTCTTTGGTTGAAAATACCCCAGAACATCGAGCCCTTTGGGCGCATGTCGCTGCTGAAAATGTCACTGCGCCAGACTTGCTAGCCAGCTTAACGCTGATGATCAGTGAACAGGGTACGCGTTCGATTAAACTCCGCTGTCGCTATAAGGGTGAGGATTTACCCGAGCTGAGTTTGGTTTTGAATACTAAAAAATCGGGTTTTTCTGAGGCGGATTGGCTGGATTTACTCAACAGCGAAACGGACTCGCCATTAATTGCTTTTGCTCGAAAACAAGCAGCCATTAGTGTGTTGTTGGCGAAAGCGGCTTGTGCACTGCAGGATAGCCGCAATCTCTGTGAAGACTTTGCTAGCATAGATACGATTTCGTCAGACTACATTGCCATTTGTAGCGATATAGAAGTTAGTCCAGAAGCTGATTTGGAAGAAGTGCAAGCACAGGTTTATTTTGCAATTGAGCAATACTTAAATCCCCCTGTACCTAATTACACGCTAAAAGAATTGCTCAATAGCGGATTGGATGCCGACGTCATTTTTGATGGGCCTTATATTAATCATGAATTAATGCATGATGGCGCCAAGGTTTTTAATAAGCCAGGTTTTACTCTGAATGAAGAACTTAAAGCAGCTGATTTGCGCAAGATGATTCACAGTTCCGATATCATTAATTTGTTAATGGATATTGAGCATGTTGTGAACGTGAAGTCGCTGTCATTGCGAAAATACGCAGCCGATGGCAAAGCGATTGGTACTTCTGAGCCTTGGTGTCTTGCTGTTGCATCCGGTCATCAGCCTGTTTTGAGTATTGATTATTCAAATATTCTGTTTCTGAAAAAGAATGTGCCTTTCTTAGCGCGTTCTGATGAATTTGAAGCCACCTTGCGACATCTGCGAGCAGTGGCCAATAAAAACGCTTATGGCGACTTACAAGAAAGCCTCATCGTGCCGCATGGGCGAATCCGAGATACCTTGACGCACTATCCGGTTCAGCATGACTTTCCGCTAACCTATCAGATTGGTGAGGCCGGATTGGAAGCCAATGCTGACTCTGCGCGAGCGCAAAAAGCACAGCAGTTCAAAGGTTATCTGACCGTTTTCGAGCAGGTCTTAGCGGATTACTTGGCCCAACTTGCGAATCTGCCGAATTTGTTTTCGCTCGACAAGAGTTTGCAACAAAGTTATTTCAGCCAGTATCTGACCAATATCGCCGGTAGTCGTGGTCAGTTTGAGGATGAGTTTTACGTCGATAAAAATCTGTTTGCCGATGACAGTATGAGGGCACGCTTACGTGAATCGCATGAAGCCTTCCAAGATCGGCGTCATCGCTTGTTGGATCATCTGCTTGCGCGCTTTGCCGAACGTTTTACCGATTATGTGATGCTAATGCTGCGTAATGATGATCAAACTTTGCTTACGTCGGCCGAATTAATTAACGATAAAATCGATTTTCTTCGTCAGCAACCTATTTTGAGTCGTGAACGCAATCGTGCATTCAACTACAAACCAACTGATCTTAGTGATGTTTGGGATAGTGATAACGTTTCGGGCTTAGAAAAACGTGGCGCTCGCCTTGCCGGTTTTGATGACTACCGTCGGCGTCATTTATCTTGCGCTGCCTTTATGAATACCCTGATGGATACGCGCCGAACCGGAGATGAGTTTCGGCTCGAAATTAAAGATAAAAACAATAAATTATTGTTTAAATCTTATGAGTTGTTTCCAACTCGAGAGCTGGCAATGGCGGCAGCCAATAGCCTGTTTGCAGGAATAGAAAGCGACGCTAGCTTTACGCCAGATGTTAATGGCGATGGCGAGCATATTTGGCATTTGCAGTATGGCTCCGTATCTCTATTACAGGATAAGAAATTCAAGAAGTTAGCTGAAGTTAAAGCGGACATTAAAAAAGTGCGTCAGCGCATTACCGAAGTCTTCGCCGAGCTTGGAGCAATGGATGAAGCGTTACCGGATAACGACGCAATAGCCGACATTGTTTTCGACACCCGTGAGTATGGACGAGATTATCGGGTAGAGATTAAAGACGTCGAACAAAATATTCTTTTTAAAGCAAAAGAACTATTTGCCTCACGAGTACTTGCCCAAAAGGCTGCAAAATCTGTTTTTCCTGGAGTCAAAGACCCTGCCAACTACAAAATTGATGCGAGCGGTGGCGTTGGCGCGGTGTGTTTCAGTCTTGTTTTCGATGGTGTTGAACTGACTCATGATGTGCTGTTCGACAATGCTAATGATGCACGGCGAGCGATAGATGCCATTGTTGCGCGTTATTACGAGGTGTTGCTGGGCGAGGTCTGCGACGATGAAGGTCTATATTTGATTGAGCATTTGCTGCTGCGCCCACGCAGTAGTGACTCTGAGTTGTTTGATGTTTGTGTTGATGGTAGTGGCACTGCTTGCAGCGACGAGGACCCATATTCATTTAGGGCATCTGTAGTTTTGCCATATTGGCCAAGTCGCTTTCAGAGCCTGACCTTCCGCAATTTCTTTGAAAATCTAATCCGAGAGCAAGCCCCTGCGCATGTGCAATTAAAAATCTGTTGGATTGATCATTTGCAGATGGAAAGTTTTGAGCAGGCCTTGCAAAAATGGCTTATCGCTTTAAAAACAGAATCCTTTGGCAGTTCAATTTTGGTAGAGGCGCAGAATCAATTGTTGACCTTATTACAACAACTGAGAAGCGTTTTTCCAACCGCAGAATTGCACGATTGTGATGATGATAATAGTGGCGAACCCGTGCGCTTAGGCAGCACTAATCTGGGCGTATTTTAATAGTAAAGGCTGGGACGCAAATGCAAACATTTTATCCGGTATTTGAAAGTGGACAGGTTCTCACCAATGGCCACCTTAATCAGATGTTTCAATGGCTTAATGAGCAGCAGATGGCCAGCCGAAGTAAACTATTCGGCATGGGGATCGTCTGCGGTTTTGAGGTCGCACGAGAGACGAATCAGGTGTTGGTCTCTGGCGGGGTTGCATTAAGCTCTATCGGCCATTTAATGACTCAAGATAGTGATCGTACTTATACCCAATATCGCAACTACGAATTACCTGTTTCACAGGCAGTAGAAGACGAGAGTGATATTGACGCTCTTACCGCCAATGAACTGCTTCCCTTTAGTGATGTTGCGCTGTGGGAGCTACTGGGTTCTGATGCTGAGGCCGTTAACGGTAAGCCGATGACTAATCTCAGCGCTGGTTTTTTGCAAGATAAAGTGGTCATGCTATTGCTTGAAGCTAAGCAGGAAAGCCTGAAGAACTGCGATGTTAACAGCTGCGCCGACAAGGGAGCACGAATGCAGTTTACGCTGCGCACTGTGCTCATTAGCGAAGCGGATGCCATTCGGTTTTGGCAAGCCGAAACCGCACAAAAGCCGGAAATGTTTCCGCGCGATTTAAACTGGCAAAATTTAGAAAAATTATTAGCGCCAGCAGGCATCCGTAAATTAGTTTGTTCGGCTACGGGTGCAGATAGTCTTGAGCAGATATTTACTCAGGTACAGAGCATCATTAATGACGGTTGGTTAGCATTACGTAACCAATTACAGGGCAGTTTTGATGTTTACGCGTATTTACTGCGTGACTATTTCCCTGTTGAAGAGTTTCCAACTGATCCGTGGACAGGTATCGAATCGACCTTGTCTACAGCGATTCAATCGGTTGAAGATTTGATTCTCAAGGTTCATCACTACGATCTATTGGTCGATGCCGTTGCTTCCTACAATGAGTTTGTTGATAGCGCAAAAGAATATGAGGCGCTTTGTTGCCCTTCTGAAAAACGTTTTCCATTCCATGTCTTGCTGGGTAAAGCCGAGCCGTTGAAACATGTAACTCAATCAAACCAACAAACACCGAGCGCGGTTAATTTTGGTTTGGGTGCGCAAGCGGGTTATCCATATTTGCGTCATTGTTTTTACCCTAATCCTCAGTTCGAGGCTCAGCACCATTGTGGCCAGAAAGTGGCCAACCTTTACTATCGCACTTGGTTGATTTTCAAGCGCTATCAAGTGGATGGTTTATTACAGAAAAATATCGAAATCTCGCCTAGCCAGCGCTATGGCGCATTATCAGCTAAAGCGCTGCCTTATTATTTGACAGTGAACAAAGGCGATGATCTGCATCGTAATTGGAACCCTGATGCGACCTTAAAAGGCGCATTGAGTAAGGTGAATGGCTACCACGTAAATAGTGCGAATCCGCATCCTTTGGCAATGATGCCGGATAATCATGACTTTTATCGAATTGAAGGTTTGATGGGTAAGCCGTTAGGGCAGGCCATCGCTGATTTGCGTTTACAGAAAAGTCAGTTGGGTCTAAGTTTTGCAATTGAACCGGTATTTTTGCCAGTAAAATCATTTGCCGATGATTTTGCCAAGGCAGAAATGTTGCAGGTGTTACTGCAAGATAATACCTTGCAAAGGCTGTTTAAATGCAAGATCAGTGATCTGGATATGATCTTCATGATCTTAATCGCTGTGTTGTTCCAATTGATGATCAGTATTCTGTATTTACTCGCGCGGCTAAGTCCGACGACACAAACTACTGCATCAAATGACGGTATGGGTCCGGGCGACTACGCGGCAATGAGTCGCTATATGGTTGCCCCCAGCGAGACCGACGCATTGATGGCAGAGATGGATGCCGGTGCGATTAACGGCTCGTTTAAATTAAAAATGACGCAGGGCACCTACAGCCAATCAAGTGAAGACAGCAGCTTTATTCTTAAACAAATTAAAAAAGGCACTTTAATTACTGATGATGTGTTGGATGTGCTTAATGAAGAAGCCGATCCTAACGGCCAAGCCGCCTTATTGTATAAGCGCACTAAACAACTCGATAGCGGCGATTTATATGAGAAAGTGAAAGAGGTCGTTGGCGGCAATGCTGCAGCGGATGATCTTGAACACAGCTATCAGTCGATGCGCATGATGCAAGAAAGCGAGAAGTTGATGGATAAACTGGCGGTCGAAAGTCTAGCGCAGTTTGATTTCGATGGCTTCGAAAATAGCATGACAGAACTGAACGATGCTCATCAAAAATTAAAGCAGGTTCAAGAGAAAAAGAAAGAAACAGACCAGTCTGTGGCGCAAGGTATTGATTCTCAAATGAGCATGCTTAGCACGCTTGGGCAAAGCTCAATGATGGCGAATTTAAAGCAAGAGTTTAGCAAACGGTTAGAAAGTATTTTTACCGAGATGCTGTTTGATGGCTTCGTTAAAAAACATCCGGGTACCGAGCATTTATGTGGTGTTCCAAAAGGTGGCACGCTGATATTGGCGTATACGCATAAATCCATGTTAGATAAATACGTCCCGTCTTCGGCCTCGAATGAAGTCGCTACTGACGTGGTCGCTACGCCGTCAGCAAGCCACTTAGATTTTGCTCATGAAGATTTATCTGAGCGTGCTGCTGCCTTGATGGAGCGAATGGCGGGAAGTACAAAAGAAAAAGACATGGCATTTGCGCGCATGCTGGATAAGCAGCGTAAAAGCGGTAAGGCAATGACTGTTAATGACTTCATGTCGGCAGATGAAACAGTCGCCTATGAAAGTATGAGTCTCGATGCTAACTCAACGGCGGCCAATGATGTTCGCGCAGTGTTTGCCAAGCTTGAAGTCGGTAAGGCGGCGCAAGCTAGTGATCCTTTAAATGACATGATCGTTTTGATGGATTTCTGTGTTCCGACGTTCTGTTGCGATGCCGACTGCTCTGATCTGGAGCTGGCCAGTAAAGAAACAGCGGTTGAAGAAGAGCCGAAACCTACAACGGTTACCATCAGCGGCACAATCGTAAGTGCTAGTAAAAGCCCATCTTCACTTGGTAAGAAAGTTTCGACATTGTCAGGTGCGAACCTAGAAGTTCGGGATCGAAATAATAAATCAGTGAAAGTGACGCTAACGCGTGGCGCATTCCTGTTTAAAGTGAAAACGGGCACGTACACGATAACGGCCTCTGCCGAGGGTTATCAAACTATTACGGAGACAACCAAGATTAGCCAGTCGAAATCCGATGTCGTCATTGCGTTGAAACCGAATAGAGTTGGTTAATGACCCATCAGGTGCGCACTGCCAATTTTCGACTGAAAGGTCGCAATCAGACCTTGAGCTCGGATGACCGACAACGATGGCAGGATTGGTTTGAGCAAACCTTTACAGACGTTCTCGACGCATTGTTAGATGACTGGATTGAGGCTCGGGGTTTTTTAGCAAATAACACGATTGTGGAACTTGATAAGCTGACACTGGATCTGGGCTTCGTGCGTATGGACGATCCAGTGGATCAGTTGGTTCATAATTTAAGACGGCAGCTGCAAGAGCAATTAGTAGCACATCCTCCTCGTGTTATCGCTCCGGCCGTCTCACGCTTGCAGAATTACTTGTTTTTTTTGAAAAATGGATTTTGGCAGTTGTCAGAGTCTGACTCCATGTTAGAAGACTTCGAGCGCTGGGTGTTTGAACATCCTGAACAGCTGGATGATATTCGCAACATGCTCTTAGATAGCAAACACAATAAATCTCTGTGGATTCGCTTTTTTTTACAACACTCTAGCGTATTTCTTGACCGTTTTATTGGCAATACAGTGCCAATCGAAATTCTGAACGCATTTGCAGTTCATGATTTTTGGGTTGATTTTGGTGAGCGTGAAAAAGCCTTTTTACTGAGCTATGCAGCGTTATTATTCGACCATCGCGATAAGTCATTGGCGGAATTCATTAGCTACTTTGCTGCGAGCACTCGCGACCTAAGATTAACCTTATCCGACAGTCAATCCGCTGTTAAGCTCTATGCTCATTTACACAAAGCAGAAACGAGTTACGAGTCTTTCGGAGCTGCCAAGGGGCAAATAGATACTGGATTGCTTGATGTCGTTACCGATGACGACGTTGCCGCCGATGACATTATGCTAAACGATAGCGTCATGCCCGATAGCGTATTGGTATCGCATGCTGGTATCGTTTTGTTGCAGCCTTTCTTAGAGCGGTTGTTCAAAAATTTTAATTGGCTTGATGCAGAGAGAAAGATTCGCGTGGAGTCGCGCTCACTTGCTGTTTATGCCTTACATTTTGCGGCAACCGGAAAGGAATGTGCGCCAGAGCCTGAACTTTTATTTTATAAAGCGATTTTAGGTCTGCCGTTAGCCTTGCCAATGCCTAGTTCCATGGCACTCGACAATACTTTGAAGCAGGAAATAGAAGTATTGCTTCAAGCACTTATTAATCATTGGGGGGCGTTAAAAAACACCTCGATTAATGGTTTACGTGAAACCTTCCTGCAACGAAGGGGAAGTTTAAGGGAGGAGGCGGATGGCTTTACCCTCCACGTAGAGCATAAAACGCTGGATATATTGCTGCAAAGTTTGCCTTGGTCAATCAATGTGATTGCCTTTGCTTGGTTAAACAAACCCATCTTTGTCGATTGGAAAGCGTCATGAGCTCAAAGCATTTTGCTCAACCCCAAGCCGTTAACTCACAGGCTGCTAAGTCATCGACGCATAGTAAGAGTAATGTCGCGATAAAGGGTGCGGCTAGTGCTCAACTTAAATCACTCCCCACTCATTCTCTGGCATCGAGTGCAAAAGCGGTTTTATCTGCCCAGCCTGCGCTCAAAGTGGGAAGCGCTAATGATGCCTGTGAAAAGCAAGCGGATGCTGTAGCGGATAAAGTTGTGAGCGGTCAAAGTGCTGGGCTGTCTAATTCGACAGTCGAAACGCCGCAGCTAAACCCTTTACCAAAGCTGCAGGAAAATACCTCAGAGAAAGAAGAAGCGCTTCAAGCCAAATCCGAAGATAAAGAAGAAGAGTTGCAAGCCAAAGGTGAAGAAGAGGAAGAATCGCTACAGGCCAAATCCGAAGATAAAGAAGAAGAGCTGCAAGCCAAAGGCGAAGAAGAGGAAGAATCGCTACAGGCCAAAACCGAAGATAAAGAAGAACTGCAAGCCAAAGGCAAAGAAGACGAAGAATCACTACAAGCCAAAACCGAAGATAAAGAAGAGCTGCAAGCCAAAGGCGAAGAGGAAGACGGCCTACAACTGAAGAAGCGTGGGCCTGAGCCATCTAATCAAGCTGATGGTTTGATGGGGGCGGCGAAAAATAGGGTTGGTTCTCCCTTGCCGTCGAGCGTTAAAGATAAAATGGAGCGCGCTTTTAATCAGGATTTTAGCGGCGTGCGTATTCATAGCGATCAGGCCGCCGTCGCATTGAATGAAAGCCTTGGTGCACGCGCGTTGACCAGCGGCAATGATATCTATTTTAACCAAAATGAATATTCCCCCCAGTCCCGAGAAGGCGAGCATTTACTGGCTCACGAGTTAACGCATACGGTACAGCAAGGGCGCGGACAAAAAGCACTACAACCTAAGCCGGACGAATCGGAAGACTACATGATTCGTCCTGAGTTGCTGGATGCTTTAAAACTAGCCCGAGGGCAGATTGGTAAGGTTAACGCTAAGCAAATTGATGAAGATGGTAACCGTCAAGGTTGGCAGCAATTAGAAGCATTTTTTAATGTTGCTTTCGGTGGTCAGCATCCCCTGAATCTAAAGGTTATTCAGCAACGAGTGATGCTTACCGACGCTCAGGGTAAGACGAAAGATGCGTTACCAAGTTGGTGCGGCATCTTCGTGTGGTGGTCACTGAAATCGGCCGGTATTCCAATACCCGATTGGAAGCTAGGTCAGTCGGCAATGAAGCATTTTGCCACGCGCAAGCCAGGTGAGTTGCCGAGAAAAGGGGATATCGCTTACCGCGAGAAATTCCAGCATTTTGCCATCGTGTCTGGCGTGAAAACGGAAAATGGAATAACACAGGTCGCGACGATAAATGGTAATACCTCGGGCACTGATAATTTGGGTGGCCAAATTCAGGAGCAATGGCATTCCCTCGATAAGTGGTTCGCATTCTTTGATCCTATTTCGAAGCTGAATTTACCAGAAGTGCCCTTAGTCTCTACTGGAGCAGGGCCGGACTCGGATGCCCTTGAAGTTCCAGCAGAAACAACAGCCGAAACTGTGGCGGCAGAACCCGAGCAAAGTACCGCCGCGAGCGAAGAGGATATCGCCAACGAAACGGATGTTTCGACGGAACCGGCACTAGAAGTTGATCAAGCCAGTCTCGATGCCGCTACCAAGGATGTCACCCTTGAGCTGCCGGAAATTCCTCCAGCCCCGCCGATGGAACCTACCGCCAAAATAGACTCACTGGGCTTTGACGGTAATTCTGAACAAGCTGTGGAAACAGCTGCTGCCGCTAAACCGTCCCAGCTAGCACTAGAAGGCCATAAGCTGGGGGGCGCAGTAGAAGGAAAACTTGCCAGCGAGCAGAAAAAAGAAGTTGATAGCGCACCGCAATTGCAGGTGAATTTAGCCGGTAATGTGGAAGAAGGATTTGTTAAGCCTGATGCATTGGCTAGCACCAATGCTGATCTGAAAAGTGCAGGTGAATTAAATAAGCCTGAAGATCTAAAAGTCGATCCACACAAGAATCTGGGTGATGCACCATCCAATAAAGACAGCGAAAAGGAATTAGATAAACAGAGCGAGTCGGGTGGTTTTCTGAGCTGGCTACGCGCCAATATGAAGAAATTCATGACGGCGATACGAACAGCCGACCCAAACCTCAATACCAGTGCTGGTGCTAAGCAAAAAGTTAAGCTAGAGGGTGCTTCTGATCCGGGGCGTATGTCCGAGCAGAGGCAAGAGGCTGGCGACAAATTGCGGTCGCAACGTGATGAGGTTACCAGTAAATTACAGACGCATCCCGGGCAAGGCAATATTAAAGCCAAAGCGGTGCAGCAAAGTAAGCCGGTTGCATTAAAGCCGGTTGCCCCCGAACCTGTGGTAACTGAGCAGAGCAATGATGCGAAAGATTATGCCGAAGCGCAATTGCCGCAGGAAGTTCGAGACAAGGCGGATGAAAAACTCGCTCAGTCTATGCAGAAGAATCTCGATAAAGCCGGGCAGGAGGCAAAGGGGGCAGCACAAACTCGTGACACCGATAAGACCAGAGCCGTCGAAGATGCTGAGCAGAAAACGGAGGCATTAAATAAGCAAGCCGATAGCGATCAGAAAACTTTGGTTATCGACAATCGCAAGAAAGTCGGCGAACAGCAAAGTTCAGGGATTACCCAAGCCTTCGGTAAAGTAAAAGAATTTGAAACCGATGCGGGCAAGCAACAAACGGATCGTAATAAAGAGATTCGCGACGAAGTCAAAAGCTCAGAAGAAAAAGCCGATGCCGAGCTGAAAAAAGGCGAGGCAGACGCCGAGACTAAAAAGAAAGAAGGTGAAAAAGAGGCGCGCGAGAAAAAAGAAAAACTGGAGCGCGAGCAAAAGAATGACAGTTGGTGGGATCGCGCTAAAAACGCCATTAAAAGCGCAGTAAAAGTCATTACGGATGCGATTGATAAAGTCTTTACGGCCATTCGTGAAGCCGTTAAAACCATCATTGATAAAGCCAAGCAACTGGCCGTGAATGCCATTAATGCTGCGCGTAACTATGTTGTCGATAAGTTAAATAAGTTTCGAGACTGGGCCAAGGAAAAGGTTACCAAGTACTTAGGCGAGCATTTTCCGGCTATCGCAACAGCGATTAATAATGCCATCGATAGCGTCGTCGATGTTGCGATTGCGGGTGTTAATATGGTGGCTGATGGCGCAATTGCGGCGGTCGAGGCTTTAGCCAACGTACTGGCGGCAGCATTGGATAAAATTCTTTCTGTGTTCCAAGCCGTCTTGAAAGCGGCAGTGCAAATTGTCGGCGCGATCCTGACCGGCGACTTTCTTGAAGCGCTGAAGATAGCCATTCGTACCGGTTGCGAAATTGCTGGTATTGATTCAAAACCTATATTCGACTTTTTCGAACGGGCGGGTAAGAACTTGCTTGATATTCTCAAAGGGCCGGGCAAGTTTTTTAATAACTTGGTCAAGGCCGTGGGAATGGGGGTGCGAGGTTTTGTCAAAAATATTAAGCAGCATTTAATTAAAGGCTTAGTCGGTTGGCTGACGGGCGCCTTATCTGAAACCAATATCACCTTGCCTGAAACCTTTGATGTGAAAGGTATCTTCACTTTAGTTATGCAGATACTCGGGCTGACCTACGAAAATATCAAAGCACGTATTATTAAACGTTACCCGCCTGCAGCTAAGGTCATCTCTGCGGTAGAGAAGGGTGTTGAGATTATCCATCTCTTACTCACTAAAGGTCCGATAGCCTTGTGGGAAATGGTTAAGAATGCCATGGCCAATCTTAAAGAGATGGTGATGGGAGCAATCCGTAACTTTGTTATTACCACTGTCATTAAAGAGGCCGTTACTTGGCTTCTCGGTTTATTAAACCCAGCCGGTGCTCTGGTAAAAATCCTAAAGTTGCTATTTGATCTGGTGATGTTTTTGGTTGAACGATTCAATCAGATCAAGGACTTCGTATTGTCTGTGTATGGGGCAATTATGTCGATTGCGAGTGGTGTATTGGGCACTGCAGCAGCGGCGGTAGAGAATGCGATGTCGCGCAGCTTACCTGTGATCATTGGTTTGTTGGCATCGTTAGCAGGCTTAGGTGGAATTGGTAAAACGGTGCAAGGTATTATCAAGAAGGTGACGACGCCGATTAATAAGGTCATCGATAAAGTTATCGACAAGGTGATCACATTTGCTAAAAACCTTCTGAAAAAGGGTAAAGATACCGTTAAAAAAGTGAAGGATAAGCTCTTTCAATGGTGGAAAGTTAAGCGCCAATTTAAAGCGAAAAATGGCGAAACCCATACGCTATTTTTAAAAGGTGAAGGTGCCTCCGCTAAGTTAACCATGCGCAGCACAGAGACGCCTTATGCAACTTTCCTCGATACCCTTGATGAAGCTGATTACGATGCGACACAAAAAACACACTTAACCGGAGCCAAAGCGACAGCGGTTAAAATTGATGCCGAGAAGAAGTCAGCAGTCGGCGGCACCACGGACGCTGAAAAAGAGGCGAATGCCAAAGCTAAGCAAAAGCGTATAGATGCCTTGCTGGTTGCCTTGGGGAAAGATACGGCACACTTGTTTGTGAATGGCAAACTACCTGATTGGAAAGGTCCAGATTATGGTAGTGGTACTAATACCGCTGGCTTTGGTTCGTACATGGAAGCAAAAGTGCTGGCGAAGAAAATGCCTAAATGGAAAATGGGTAGCACGCCAACGCAATCAAAGCACAGCACTTACGATATCCTCAACCTGAGGCGTCAGTCGGGCGGTGCCAGTTTTTATATCCGCGGTCACCTGTTGAACGATAATTTAGGCGGGCCGGGGAAGTGGATCAATATGACGCCTCTGTCGCGTGAGGGGAATCATCAACATGAAGCACAGATCGAAAGCTTCGTTAAGGCGGGGTTTGAGTCTGGAGCTGTGCAACGCTATAAGGTGGTTCCCGATTATGCTGGGCAAGGTGATGGGAAGGCACTGAAAGATGGCTTAAAGGCTAAGTATCCGACGCAAGCTGGCATTTTTAATAAGATCATTGATGCCGAAGCACATGTACCGATAGCCTTGGATATTGAAGCGGCAACATTAGAAAAAGACGGTAAGGGTTTTAAAGATAAGAAACTAAAAACTTGGAATTTGAAGAACCCGATAAAACGCAGTGTCGATCAATACTTTTTGTCTGATACGCCTAAGATTATTACTGTTAATTTGAAGGCGATGACGAGTGCTCAGGATCTGAAAGACTTCAATCATGCAGCTATTTCGGCACAAGCGGATGCTATTTGGGCCGCGGTTGAGGCGCGCAGTGGCGATGATAAAACTTGGTTCCCATCTTATGCGGTGCTCGCTGAAGAGGCGAATAAGAAGGGCGGTAGCCTCACGCTTTCTGACTTAAATTCTTGGAATAAAGACGGATACATACAATTAAAATGATGCAAGATTCCTCTTTGAACGAACAGAATAGCCATACCAATGCGGATAATTTAAGCCATGCCTTTGATTACCTTGCCAAGGTGTTTGCCGCTCGCATTGAGATTCATCAAGGCGGCGATGATGCTGTGCCAGCATTGCCTGAATTGGCCTTTTATGAAGATGGATCAGCGTTTGCGACCTTTATTGAGCAGCATAAACCCAGCTTTGAAGAATATATTGTGCTGCTCTTGGCCTTAGTACCCCATGTTATGCCGGGGTTTCTCGATACCTTGTTTGCCGATTTATTACCAGAAAAGGGGCGATTTGCAGAGTTTGGTGGCAATCGGGATAACGTTAACCAGTTGTTTCAACCAACGGGTGAAACGGCGCTATATCTTTTAGCTGGGCGCGATCTCAATCGACGCTTCCTCGTGCAGAAGCTGTTTTCGGCCGATCATTGGTTGGTAAAAAATACGATTCTTTATTTGCAGCCGGCCAAACCCGCAGATCCATTTTTTAGCGGTCGTATTGTTCTTAACCCCGACTATGTTGAGCTGTTTACTACCGGTAAAATCAGCACGCCGCATTTCAGCGCAGAGTTTCCCGCACAACAAATTTATACAGAACTTGAGTGGGGTGACCTCGTTCTTAGCCCTACAGTAAAAGAGCGAATTGATGAAATTCGCTTGTGGGTAGAGAACAATCATATCCTGATGAATGAGTGGCAAATGGCGGCAAAATTTAAGCCGGGCTTTCGTGCGCTATTCTTCGGTCCTCCGGGGACGGGTAAAACAATGACGGCGACCTTGCTAGGTAAGCATACAGGCAAGCCAGTCTTTCGTGTTGATCTCTCGACCATAGTGTCCAAGTACATTGGCGAAACAGAAAAGAACTTATCCTCGCTATTTGACCAAGCTAACGCTCGGGATTGGATACTGTTTTTTGACGAAGCGGATGCCTTATTTGGTAAGCGTACGGGCGTAAAAGACGCGCATGATCGTTTTGCCAATCAAGAGGTTAGTTACCTTTTGCAAAAAGTAGAGCAGTTTGATGGCCTTGTTATTCTTGCCTCGAACTTGAAAACGAACATAGATGAAGCCTTTCTGCGTCGATTTAATGCGGTCATTCCCTTCGCCTTTCCTAATGCCGAAGAACGCAAGGATATTTGGCAAATCAGCATGCCACCTAATACCAGTATTGATGGTATAGACAATCCTTTTGAAGAACTTGCTCGCTATGAATTAGCCGGCGGCTCGATTATCAATGTACTGCAATACGCTTGCCTGCAAGCCTTAGGTCGAGGGCGTGACCGAACGCTAGTATTTGATGATTTGTTGAAAGGCATTGCGTTGGAAATGGAGAAACATGGCAAGGTATTTCGGGCGCTAACCGCAGTGAAGACTGAACTGGCTGGGATTTAGCCTGCCGTTTTCGTCGTTAAACGAACTAAGGTGGTATGGTGCTGAGCAAGAACGGACAATGACGATCACTAAATGAAAAGCTGGATGAAATGAAAAATTGGAAGCTAGCGCCAAAAAGTGAGAGCGTTGCTAAGTATGTTGAATGTTATTGGTTTTTAGAAAAAGAGCCAGATGATCATGGCAATCTCTATCCTAAGCTAAACCCTGATCCTGCTGCGCACCTCATTATCGCCAGTGATAATGAAGTGCATCAATACGATCATAGTGGTACGAGACAGGTTGTGCAGGGATGTCATTGGATTTTTCCGCATTTAAAAACACTGACGATGGATCATTCAGATCCTTTTAAGATCATTGGAATTAAATTTCGTGTAGGAGCGCTTTATTCTTTAAATCTACCGGATCTTATTTCTATTTTAGATAAGGTTGAACCAGTTGCTATTAGGTGGATGTTTGGATCACATCTAGGTAGCGCTGAGCAACTGGTTGATAGTGCTTTTGAACAGAGAGATAGCCTCTGTGCCACGCTTGATGACGCTTTATCTGTTTATTTATCAAAGGCGCTTGAAGATAAACACAGTGAGTTAGTGCGAAATATTTTGCCAATACTTAGCGATACGCCAATTGCTGAAATAGGAGAAAAATTGCATCGTTCTCAACGTGCAATCGAGCGTGCCTTTACTCGGGTAACCGGCTTAACAATGAAGCAAGTGCATTCTATGGTGCGTTTAGAAGATATGCTGAACTATTTGTATGAGCTAAACGACGCAGAGTTAAATTGGGCGGATATTGCCAGCAAATACGAATTCAGCGATCAACCCCATCTTATTCGTTATCTCAAAAATTCTATTGGTAATACGCCGGCTGCCTATGCGCAACAACGAGATCTAACCATCGATGTCTACGGTAATTTCGAACTCAACTAAAAATTGTCGTTTTTCTTCAATCGGATTGATGGCCGCTTTTCTAGAATAGGCGTCATCAAATCACGAAGGCTGGAAAATGATGAACCTAACTATTCGCCAATATCAAACGTCAGATCTAGCCGCAGTGCTGGATTCATGGGAAGTGGCTACGCGTCTAGCGCATACCTTTATGACGGATGAGTTTATCGCCCAAGAACGTAAGAATGTTGCGGAAATTTATATCCCCAATACTGATACCTGGGTTGCCGAGATCGACGGTGTCGTAGAAGGCTTTATCGCTTTGATCGGTAACGAAGTTGGGGCGATCTTTTTGCAGCTAAATTGGCATGGAAAAGGCGTGGGTAAGGCGCTAATGGACCAAGCGCACGCGTTGCATGGGGATTTGGAAGTCGAGGTGTTCAAAGAGAATTCTATCGGCAGGGCATTTTACCTGCGCTACGGTTTTGAATTTTTAGAGCAAAAATTGCATGAACCTACAGGACAGCAAGTGCTGCGGCTAAGATTTAAGGCCTAATCAATAAAGCCAGTCGTTGACTGGCTTTATTGTTGTTAAGCGAGTAAAAACTTACTTTTCTAGCACTTCAAAGGTAACACCGGCGAAGTCTTGTAAGCGATCGATGTAGCGTTGATCGAAGATGGATCCCGGAGTCCAGAAGCCGCCTTCTTTATCGCATTTTTTCCCATCTTTATGAAAATCCAATGCTAAACCTGCAGCCGCTTGGCCGAGTAGCTTGCCGGTCGATCCATAGCCCGGGTCCATGTCGCCGGTGACGCGCGTTAAGATGTTGCGGCCATCTTTGGTTAGGCCGGCAAAACGGATATCGTAAAATCCTGCTTCTTGAGCTTTTGGACTAGGACCCTGACCAGGTTTAGGTAATACGAAGCGTTCTAACAGCCAGCGTGTCGGTTTAATTGCAGCGCCTGCCATAAAAGCGCCTAAACCAAGGGTAATACCGGTGGCCATGGCGCGACCTTTGGCACCGCGTCCAGTGAGCATGGTTTCTTCATAGGTAAAGTCGTTGCCGTATTTCTTACCCAGCAGCGCATTACTACGATGAACAACGCGGGTGTTGATCGCAGCCATGATAAAAGGCGCTGACCAAGCTTTGAATTGTGAATCGAACTTTGCGCCACGTTGGTCTGCTTGCTTGGTGCTAAAACGATGGCCCGGAGGACAGATTGAGTAGGGGTCGGCCAGTTCTTTACGTAGGCTTGGATTGGCAATGTATTCTTTGGTTAGGTTGACGATGCTGGCGATTGTACCGCCTGACATACCGCCCTTGGCCGCCTTTACGCGCATTTTAACGCTAGGTGCAACACAGCCAAATTCCTGCTCTGCTTGTTGTTGTAGGAAGTAGACGCCCATATCCGATGGCACTGAGTCGAAACCGCAGCAATGGACAATACGCGCGCCAGAGGCTTTTGCTTTGGCTTCGTACTTTTCTAACATGCGCTTTATCCATTGGGGTTCGCCGGTTAAGTCGCAGTAGTCGGTGCCGGTTTCTGCACAGACTTTAACCAGTGGTTCGCCATACAATGCATAGGGCCCAACAGTGGATACAATGACGTTGGTTTTTGCGCATAAGTCACGTAGTTGCGCTTCGTTAGCGGCATCGGCAATCAGCATAGGGACATTTTTAGCGTCGTCGCCTAGGGCTTTCACTAGAGTGCCACGAACTTTTTGTAATTTGATCTCCGAGCGGCCAGCAATAGCCCACTTAAGTTCTTTGTTTAATCCAAACTGAGCGGCGATATAACGTGTCAGGATGGCTCCTACGAAGCTAGTAGCACCAAAAATAATAAGATCGTATTGGCTTTCACTGGTTGTCGGTGTCGCTGCTTTTGCCTTCGCCGGTTGACGGGTGCGCGTTGTTTTCGTGGGTTGCTTAGTCGCTTTGGTCATGGCGCGAATCCTTCGTTATTCGAGTGATTGATTAACTAATGGGTTAACTGTCTGTGAACGTTAGCAGTCTTTACTCTGGGTGATAAGGGCCGATTACGCTAAGTATGCAGCGTTCTTCAATATGGTATCCTTAGAAAATTAATATATGGAATTCCATATATGTAGAGCGGGTGATACCATCATTACCAATAAATTTAAGGTGTGGGTTCTGATGGATTCGCTGACAGTTTGTAAAGCACTCGCTGACGATACACGTTTGTGTGTCCTACTTCTTTTACTCGAAAGGGGGGAGTTGTGTGTGTGTGATTTGATGGATGTGCTGATACTCAGTCAACCTAAAGTCTCTAGGCATTTAGCTATGTTACGAAATGCTGACTTGGTGTGCAGCGAACGCCGAGGGCAGTGGATGTACTATCGCTTAGATCCAAACTTACCCGCTTGGGTAACTTCTATGTTGCAAGCTGCTACGCAGGGTTATGTCGCGCGCATGCAGGAATTGACTATCAATAGTGATAATGGAGGGCAGCCATGCTGCCAAACCGCATGTTAAAACTTCTTTTTATTTGTACCCATAACCGCTGTCGCAGCATTCTCGCCGAAGCGATTAGTCGCCACGTTGCCGGAGACGTGTTTGATGTCCGCAGCGCGGGCAGCCAACCTGCAGGTATTGTGTTCGATGGTACGCTGAATTTTTTGCACGAGCAGGGCATCTCGACTGCTGGTCTGCGCAGCGAATCCTGGGATGTTCATGAGGCGTTTAAGCCGGATGTGGTCATTACGGTGTGCGATAGTGCAGCAGGTGAAGCCTGCCCCTTGTGGATGGGCAATGCTATTCGCGTGCATTGGGGTTTGTCTGATCCTTCTAAAATGAGCGATGGCAAAGCGCAGCAACAAGCCTTTGCCAAGGTGGCCGATGTATTGACTCAGCGAGTTAAAAATTTGGCGACAGAAGATTGGACGAGTCACAACAAAGAAAGTATTCAGCAATTATTTAATCAGCAGGGAGCCGTTCGCTAATGGGCTTGTTTGAGCGTTTTTTAACCCTTTGGGTTGGTGCGGGTATGTTGGCAGGTGTAGCGCTTGGTTTGTTTTTTCCTGCGGTATTTACCTGGGTGGCAGGGGCAGAAATTGCGCATGTGAACTTAGTCATCGCGGTTCTAATTTGGTTAATGATTTATCCAATGATGATTCAAATAGATTTTGGCGCTATTCGCGATATCGGTAAAAAGCCCCAAGGCTTGATCCTAACGCTAGTGATTAACTGGTTAATCAAGCCGTTTACGATGGCGCTGTTAGGGTGGCTGTTCTTTAAAATCTTTTTCGCTAGCTGGGTCGACCCGCAAACAGCGAATGAATATATCGCCGGTATGATTTTATTGGGCGTCGCACCTTGTACCGCGATGGTCTTCGTTTGGAGCCAGTTAACCAAAGGTGACGCTAATTACACGTTAGTGCAGGTATCGGTCAACGACGTCATTATGATTTTTGCCTTTGCACCGTTAACCGCTCTATTGCTTGGCGTCACTGACATTTCAGTGCCTTGGGATACTTTATTAATCTCGGTGGTCTTGTATGTGGTTCTTCCACTGATAGCAGGTATCGTTACTCGACGGTTGCTGCAAGCTGATAACGTTGCGAGCTTTGTTGGCAGGTTAAAACCATGGTCGATTGTCGGTTTGATTTTAACGGTAGTGATATTGTTTGCACTGCAAGCTCAGGTCATTACCGAGCGCCCGTTAGATATCCTGTTAATCGCGATTCCATTGATGATTCAAACGTACGGTATTTTTGCCATTGCCTACTTCTTGGCATTGAAAATGAAGTTGGCGCATAACATTGCAGCCCCCGCTTGTATGATTGGCACCAGTAACTTTTTTGAGTTGGCGGTTGCGGTCGCGATTTCACTGTTTGGTTTGCATTCCGGTGCAGCATTGGCCACGGTGGTCGGGGTTTTGGTCGAAGTACCCGTTATGCTGTCGCTGGTGGCGTTTGCTAATCGTACGCGGCATTGGTTTAGTTGAACGATTGCATGCCAGTGGGGCTGGGCGATGAGAAAGCTCATGTGCGGGTGTACATAGCGAATCGCCCACCGCTCAGCGACTACCTAGAGTTAGCGGAATGCCGACCTATGGTTATCGGTGAAATTGCTCGTATTGCGCAAGAAACGGGTAATCATTGGCGCAAAATTTTTAACGTGTACGCTAAGCTAATGGCTGAATATCGTAGTGAGGCCATGACTTCAACTTGGCAAGCGTGGCGTGACGACGTCTTATTGCAGCAGGGCTCAGATACGGCTTTGTTATTTTCTACCGTGCCTGATTCGAACCTTGGAGATACTATCCCTATAGAAGCCATACATCTGTGGATGGGTAAGGGCTTCGCCAGTGAGAATGGCTTTTTCGCAGAGCAGGGCAGTGAGTGGTTGGATGCACACTTTGCAATTAATCGTCGTAAGCGCTGGATACTGTGCCCTTATTTTGATTATCGTCAATTGTCGAATGAGCGTATTCAACGCTTAGCCGTTTTGATGAAGTCGTTTTCAGTTTGATGTTTTTCGAGTTTTACAGGATATGACGTTACTTATGGCCGAACTAAATGAAATGGGCTCGTTGAATTTTATTTGCCTCGGCATTTTTCTGTCGTGCTGGATTGGTTATGCCCGTTTTGCTCATTTTATGGCTAAGCGCACTGCGTCGTTGTCGTCGGTGCTGCATGTCCATCGAATTAATTGGATGCGCCGCATGTTGCAGCGTGAAGTCCGTGTCGGTGATGCAGCGCTTATTGCCAATATTGAACGTAATGTGAATTTCTTTGCATCGTCTTGTGTGTTGATTATTGCTGGTTTATTAACTGCGATTACTGCTACTGAGAAAATTAAAGATATGCTAGGCACCGTATCATTTACGGCGGGAGATACTCTGCCGCAACTCGAACTTAAATTAATGGTGTTGTTAGGTATTTTTATTTATTCGTATTTTACTTTTACTTGGTCAATGCGTCAGTTCGGTTTTGCGTCGGTATTAATCGGTGCCGCTCCGTCGCCAGACGATACAACGGTCACGGCAAATGATCGTCGTAGCATGGCGATTTACAGTGCAAAAGTCATTGATCAAGCAAGTCGCAGTTATAACAATGGATTACGTGCCTTTTATTTTTCTATGGCAGTATTATCGTGGTTTATTGGGCCTTATGTATTTATTGGTGCCTCGCTCTTGGTGACTACCGTTTTGTATCAGCGTGAATTTTTATCGAGTTCATTAAAAGCGTTAAAGCAGGCAGAGAACGTCGGCGAAAAAGTATTTACCGACGATAAAGAGCTTTATCGTCGCTAGAGGGTCTGTCCCGAACATACGGACTCACTTTATTCGCTCGTGATATCGTCCTCATCTGCGATCAAATCATCATTGCCGCGCAGTAAGTCTGCATTACCGCCTACCGCGCTGGTATTTATGGTGCGGGTGCGCTCTGTTGCAAAACGCAATAGATAATTAGGCCCGCCGGCTTTCGGTCCTGTTCCTGATAGCCCCATGCCGCCAAAAGGTTGTACCCCAACGACCGCACCAATTTGATCGCGATTCACATAAACATTGCCTACTCGAATACCTCGTTCAATGCGGCTGGCAGTATCGGGATTGCGACTATGAACGCTTAGAGTCAGGCCGAATCCCAAGCTATTAATGTTGCTGATGAGGGTGTTGAGTGATTTTGCACTGTAGCGATAGATATGCAAAATCGGCCCAAAGTGTTCTTCGCGTAGGGCTTCAAAGTCGGTAATTTCATAGGCAACAGGAGTGACGAAGGTGCCTTCTTCAGGGGCTTTGGGTGCCTTGCCGACGCACTTCGCATGTTGCTCTAACCAGCGAATGTGACGCAATAAATAATGTTGGGCACGGCTATCAATGACTGGACCCACGTCCGTGCTGAGCGAGAGTGGGTCGCCCACACTCAGTTCTAGCATGGCACCGCTGAGTAGCCTGATTACCTCGTCAGCAATGTCGTCTTGCAGGCAGAGTACACGCAAGGCGGAACAACGTTGACCGGCACTGCCAAAGGCGCTGCGTAACACATCGCGTACTACTTGTTCGGGTAAGGCGGTGGAATCAACTATCATGGCATTTTGACCGCCGGTTTCGGCGATAAAGGGCACAATTGCACCATTGCGCTGTGCCAGTTGCAGGGCAATTTGTCGAGCTGTCTTATGTGATCCTGTAAATGCAACACCGGCTAAATTAATATCGTTAAATGCGGCGCTGCCAATGTCTACACCGCTGCCGGGCAGGAATTGTAATAAGTCTTTTGGAATGCCAACTTGATGAGCAATTTCTACGGCGCGCGCTGCTATGAGTAATGTAGCTTCAGCGGGTTTGGCGATGACCGAGTTTCCTGCTGCTAAGGCGGCGGTAATTTGTCCAATAAAAATGGCCAAAGGAAAATTCCAAGGACTAATACATAGCCATACACCGCGACCTTCGTAATACAGCTCATTGCATTCACCGGTTGGCCCAGTGAGCTTATTGGGTTGCGCGAAATGTACATCAATTTGGCGGGCATAATAACGACAAAAATCCACTGCCTCGCGTAATTCATCAATACTGTCTTGTACGGTTTTTCCGGCTTCTAATACACACAGCGTTATAAGCTCAGCGCTGTGGTTTTCGAGAGCGCTGGCGAGCAGCATAAGCCAGGCTTTGCGCTCTTGGTTGGCATAGCGAGGGGCGAGTAAACGCCAGCGCTCAAATCCTGCCGCTCCAGCATTCATCACGGCGGCAATATCATCAGGGTTGAACCACTGGCTGCGACCAACTTGGTATTGCGCTGTGAAAGGAGCGATGACCGGTTTGTCGGCGAGTAGAGCGCCTTTACCTGTGGTTGCGGTAATGGGTCTGGCTTCCCACTGATGACTGCTCCAGCGGCGCATATCATCGAATAATAATTCGCGTTGCAATGAGATATTTAAATTAATCCCATGTGAATTTCGACGATTCTTGCCATATATATCGCAGGGTAAAGGGGTGGCAGGGTTTGCGGAATAATTTAGATCGCGCGCCAGTTCTAATGGCGATCGAGTGAGTGTTTCGGGGGCTACTTCGTCGTCCCATAAGTGATGCACGAATGACGTGTTGGCACCGTTTTCCAATAGTCTTCGCACGAGGTAAGGCAATAATTGCTGATGTTCGCCGACGGGAGCGTAAACTCTAACGGGTTCGTTTCTGCGGGTGTGCCAGTGCGCATAAAGCGCTTCCCCCATGCCATGTAGACGCTGAAATTCATAACTAGGTGTGGGCTTTAGTGCATCCGCCATATTGGTAATCGCAGCCACTGTTTGGGCATTGTGGGTAGCAAATTGGGGGGTAAGCCCAGGGGTGTGGCACAGTAAAAAACGTGTACAGGCTAAGTAAGATATATCCGTGTGTGCTTTACGTGTGAAGATCGGATAACCCTCAAGGCCACGTTGTTGGCAAAGCTTGATTTCAGTATCCCAATACGCGCCTTTAACCAGCCTTACCTTGATGTGAGTGTCGTGCTCTAGTGCCAGTTGGTTGAGCCAACCGAGCACGGGTAAAGCGCGTTTACTATAGGCTTGCACGGCCATGCCAAAACCGCCCCAGCCGATAGCTTCTTGTTCGAATACCGACTGAAAAATACTGAGCGATAGTTCTAAGCGATCGGCTTCTTCAGCGTCCAAGGTGATGGCGACGTTAAGTTGTCTTGCCTCTCTTACTAAGCTTGCTAAGCGTCCTCCTAATTCTGAAGTCAGGCGAGGATGTTGGCTTTCTTCATAACGCGGATGAAGGGCCGAAAGTTTAATGGACAATGAGTGTGGGTGGCCGTCGGTCTTTTGACTTGCGGCTATGCGTTGTAGGGCCATTAAGTAGCTATTGGCATAGCTTTCGGCGTCGTCCTCTGTCATCGCGGCTTCGCCAAGCATATCGAATGAGTAACATATTTTATCCGATGCCATACGGCCTGCATTGCTAAGGGCTTGATCGATGGTATGGCCTACGACAAATTGGTCTCCTAAAAGCTGCATAGCTCGTTGCAGCGCAGCGCGAACAAAAGGTTCACCTGAGTGGCCGACAAGCTGCTCGAAGATAGTTCGGCTACGTTGACTTGGATCGTCATTGTGATCTTGGCTCCAGCTAGCGAATGCGGCGCCTGCTATGAGCCCTCGGGTCGCCATATTGACCCAAAAGGAATCCGAGTGACCTAAGTGCTGCTTCCAGTTCACATGGCTCATTTCCGCCCGAATAAGTGCATCACGGGTGCGTCGATCTGGAATGCGTAACAAGGCTTCGGCCAGCACCATAAGGGTTAAGCCCTCTTCGCTACTCAGGCTATATTCCTGCATAAAACGTTCGAATAAGGGCAGGTGTTCACGCTGTGCTCTGAGCTCGTGAACTAAAGTAGCCGCTTGCAGGCTGGCTTGATGTACTTGTTGCGAGGGAACGGAGGCGGCTAGTGATCTCACCCAACTGGTTTCGTCAGGGGCATAAAGGTGACGAATGTGTTGAAACCACTGACTGCAACTTAAGGAAGCATAAGAACCGTTAACGATGGCATCGGGTTGTAATGTCTCAAGCATGCAATTGCTCCTGCGCTGGGTCTTGTCAGTATGATCTTAGGGCAACACGGATAGCGAGCAGCCTGTCGCATTCCTTTGCGATCACGATAATCTGACAGGTTAGATACATTATAGGTCTATTGAGAGGTGTTGCTGGTTTCGATGCAACTCGGTTTCTGATGGCGGGAATAATGTGCATAATACGGGCATTGAAATTTGATCTGGAGTGAGTCGTTTGAATATTTTGTTGATCGTGGTGATTGCTGCTTTGCTTGTTTATGGCCTAATGCGCGCAGGTGTTGGTGGTAAAGGTGCGGCGGCAACTGCGGCAGAAGGTGAGGCTTTTTTGGCCGAAAATCGCGATAAGCACGGTGTCACTGAAACCAGTTCAGGACTGCAGTACGAGGTACTCAAGCAAGGGCATGGTGATCGTCATCCTACGGCTTCCGACAAAGTGCTGGTGCATTATCATGGCACCTTACTGAACGGTAATGTTTTTGATAGCTCGGTTAAACGCGGTGAGCCGATTGCGTTTGGCTTAAATCAAGTGATTCCTGGTTGGACCGAAGGTGTTCAGCTCATGACCGTTGGTGAAAAAACACGTTTTTATGTACCGGCAAATTTAGCATACGGCAGCCGTCGCGTTGGTGATATTCCTGCGGGGTCGTTATTAATTTTTGATGTCGAATTGCTCGAAATTCAAAGCTAGATCTATTGCATCTCGAATATAAGGTTGTTGCCAATGTGGAAGGCATTTAAAGCTCAGTTAGCGCGTTGGCTGGGCTTATCTTCGGAGGTGGCTTTGCCTGAATGGCAAGCCTCTTGGTCGCAGTTTTTATCTCAGCATGTTGCCTTTTATCGGCACCTTTCTCTTGATGATCAGCGTTTGTTTGAGCAACGTTGTTTATTATTTTTAGCCACCACTCCGGTGATTGGCGGCGTTGCCGTTGATGTCACGGATGATGATCGTTTGCTGGTGGCCGCCAGTGCCGTGATTCCGGTTTGGGGCTTTCCGCATTGGCATTACGTTAATTTAAAAGGCGTATTTCTACTGCCAAGCCGTTTTAATGAACACTTTGAATGTGGCGGTCCCGATGCGCTGATTTCCGGCATGGTGGGTACAGGCCCTATGGCCGGTAAGATGGCCTTAAGTAAACCGGATTTACATCTCGGTTTTAATAATGACCGCGACAAACATAATGTCGGCATTCATGAATTTGTGCATTTGGTCGATATGGCCGATGGTGCTTGTGATGGCTTTCCTGAGCGGTTATCTGAGTTTGCGGTGAGCTTGCCTTGGTTGAGTTTTGTGCAGCAAAAAATTCGCGAAGTAGAACTGAATAATTCCAATATTCGTGATTATGCGGCGACCAATTCGGCGGAGTTTTTTGCTGTGGCTTCGGAGTATTTTTTTGAACGGCCGAAAATGCTGCAGCAGAAGCATCCGAAGCTGTATCAATACTTAACCGATTTTTATCAGCAGAATATGGCTGAAATGCAGAGCGACTTACAGCCCTTTAAAAACAGTCCTTGCCCATGTGGTAGCGGTAAAAAATATAAGCGTTGCTGCATGAAAAAAGCCTAGCAATTTCTTGTTAGGCTCTCTTATTAGGCAGTTCTGTACTTTTACTACAACGATATCGACCGAATCAGTCAATACTGCGCTTGGTTATATTCTTACGGCCAGCAAATAACGAGTTACCATTATTCTCGGCAGAGCGATCGCCGCCGGCTTTTTTGCGTTCACCTGTACCTGTGTTGCGTGGTGGCGTCGCTTTATTGCTGCGACGTTTATTGGCTTTTTTACCGAGTGGTTGTTCTTCTTTGCGCTTGCGGCTTTTGGGAGCGCTGTCGGGTACACGGTGATTGGGTACGTGGCCAATTAAATCTTTACGCGGCAGTATGCGGCCAATCAGTTGTTCGATCTCGCTGAGCGTATCAATTTCGTGCGCCGCCACTAATGAAATCGCCACGCCTTTTTCACCAGCACGACCGGTACGACCAATACGGTGAATATAATCTTCGGCCACTGGCGGGAGATCGTGGTTAACCACTGCTGGTAGGTTCGCAATATCTAAACCGCGAGCCGCGATGTCGGTAGCAACTAATATAGGTAATTTATGCGTTTTAAAGGCATTTAAAATACGATTGCGTTCGCTTTGGTGTTTATCACCATGTAATGCTTCGGCTTTAAAGCCTTCTTCTTTTAATTGCTCTAATAAAACATCGGCACCGGCTTTGGTCTTAGTAAAAATCAGCACCTGTGACCATTTATTTTCACGCAGCAGGGTGATGGTCGCGTTGCCTTTATCGGTATGATCTACTGGCACTAGCCATTGCTTAACATCAATGCTGGTGCGGTTTGCTTGAGCCTGACCGAGTGCGGTGGCATTGGGCATGATCATAGCGGCCAGTTCACGTACTGGCTCGCTTGATGTCGCAGAGAACATCAGATTTTGGCGGGTGGCCGGTAAGCGCTTAATAATCAGCTGTAAGTCATCGGCAAAGCCCATATCTAATAGGCGATCAGCTTCATCCAAAATCAAACACTGCAATGCTTCAAAATCGAGGATGCGGTTATTCATCAGCTCGTATAAACGACCTGGCGTCGCGACAACAATGTCGCAGCCTTTGAGTGCGTCTTGACGCTGGCGTGCGTTATCTTGCCCGCCACAAAGCATGAGTACTTTTTGATCGGTTAACTTGCCGTATTGATTTAGGCTGGCTTCGAGCTGTTGTGCTAGTTCACGCGTGGGCGCAATGACCAACACTCGCGGTAAGGCTTTATCGTATTCATTCAACGGACGCGGGTGTTGCGCCATCAGTTGTAATACTGGCAATACGAAGGCGGCTGTTTTGCCGGTTCCGGTAGGTGCTGCAGCCATTAAATCTTTACCGGCAAGCACTAAAGGAATGGCAGCTAGCTGAATCGGTGTAGGGGATTCGTATTTTAATTGCGCTAAACGTTGCAGTAGCAGCGGGTGTGTTAGTAGGTTTGAAAACGTTGCCATAGCTGAGTCTCAGTGTTTCGCGGCTTGCAAAACAGTTGGTTGAATTTCAATGCTACGATCCGTATTCCCTAACCATAAGGTAGCGTCTTGGATGCTTGCCTGTAAGCGCATGGTGCGCTGGGCTAGGGTATCCAACTGTTCTATTGCTGTTGGGTTCAGCGCAATGACCGCTAAGTTATCAAAGCGGCTGCATTTTTGTTGGTTTTGCTGCCACCAGATATCGAAAGCATTGCCATGATAACCATAGAGGATGACTTGGCGCGAACGACTGCAGGCTTTGCGCAGGCGTTTTTCATCCGGACAGCCGAGTTCAATCCAAAGCTCGATCTCATCCGATAGGCTTTTTTGCCAAAGATCTGGCTCATCATCCGTGCTCAGACCTTTAGTAAACTCTAAACTTTCAGAAGCATTTAATACGAAGGCGGCAATACGAACCATCATACGTTCGGTGGTTTCCGACGGATGCTGTGCCAGAGTTAAGTTATAGGTCTGATAATGATGACGATCCATATCAGAGACGGATAACTCCGCTTTGTAGATGGTTGCTTTTATAGCCATGAAACTTTGCCGATGCTGAATAGGGGTTGAGCGAGAGCGGGTACTCTACTGCTTTTCTGGCATGACGCAACGCTTATCCTTACTTGTTGGAAACTTTATCTATTTTAAGTGTTCATATTTGATAGATAGTGGCATATATTGTTATTAATAGTTCATATGTGAATATTTATGGAATACTCATCAGTTAGTAATTTAGTCGTGCTAGAGCAGTTGGGAGAGCGTTTTCGCAGTGCTCGTTTAAGCCGTAACTTAACTCAAGCGCAGTTGGCAGAGGCATCGGGCGTCAGCTTGTCGACGCTAAGGCGTTTGGAGAGCGGGGCGGATAACGTCAGCTTAATGAATATTATCGCCTTAATGCGCGCCCTAGGTGTGGTCGATCAACTTGAATTGTTACTACCGCCTCAGCCTCCTAGTCCTATGGCGAGCTTGCAGAATAGCGGTGCAGGGCCGCAAGTCGATAACGGCAGCGAGCGGCAGCGTGCATCTGGCAGCCGTCAGGTCGCCGAAGAAAAGGGCACTTGGACATGGGGCGATGACGCGTGATTTCTGTGGCAGAAGTGCGTCTCTGGGGAATAACCATTGGTGCTGTGCAATGGGATGCGCAGCGTCAGCTTGGTTTCTTTGAATACGCTAAGCCTTTTTTACGCTCGGGCATTCAGCTTTCGCCATTGCATATGCCGCTGGGTGCCGGCGTGTTTTCATTTCCTGCTTTGAATAAAGAATCGTACAAGGGTTTGCCAGGTATGTTGGCGGACTCTTTGCCTGATAAATTCGGTAATTTACTGATAGATCAGTGGTTAGTGAGTCTGAATCGTGAACCGGGCAGTTTTAACCCCGTGGAACGTCTTTTGTATATGGGCATACGTGGTATGGGCGCGCTTGAGTATTTACCAGAAACTCCACGCACTCGCATTCCTGATCAGCAATTAGAAATGACTAAACTGGTGGATTTGGCTAATCGAGCCCTAGCTCAAAAGGATAGCTTGGCTGCTAAGTTTGGTTATTCTGCCAATGACTCTATGGCCGATACTCAAGCCTTGCAGCAGATTATTTCTGTGGGTACGTCGGCTGGTGGTGCTCGCGCTAAAGCCGTGATTGCATGGAATGAGGCAACTCATGAAGTTCGCTCTGGGCAATTGGATTGTCCTGAGGGTTTTGAGCATTATTTGTTGAAGTTCGATGGTGTGCAGGGTAACCGTGATAAAGAGTTGAATGATCCACAAGGGTTTACTCGTATCGAATATGCCTACTCGCAAATGGCTAAAGCCGCTGGGATCGACATGATGCCGTGTCAGTTGTTAGAAGAAAACGGGCGCGCGCACTTTCTAACAAAACGCTTTGATCGAATTGGCGGCAAAGATAAATTGCACATGCAAACGCTCTGTGGTGTTGCGCACTTCGATTTTAATATGGCGGGTGCGTATTCTTATGAGCAAGCGTTTCGGGTGATGCGCCAAATGGGCTTGCAGGATTTGCATCTAGCGCTTGAGCAGCAATTTCGTCGTATGGTGTTTAACGTTATGGCACGTAATCAGGACGACCATACGAAAAATATCGCCTTCTTAATGAATAAGCGCGGTGAATGGCGCTTGTCTCCCGCTTATGATGTGACCTATTCGTATAATCCGAGCGGCGAGTGGACATCGAGTCATCAAATGAGTGTTAACGGCAAACGCGATGGATTTGTGCTGGATGATCTGCTTGCTTGTGGCGCGATGGCGGATGTCAGTGAGCGCCGTGTTAGAGCGATAGTGGGTGAAGTGGCGGAGGTATTAAAAACTTGGTCTCAATATGCTGACGATGCGGGTATTGAGGCAAGTTGGGCGACTAAGATTGGCGCCAGCTTCCGTAAAATATAAGTGATCATATATGAGCGTTTATCGGTTTTTATTTCGATAAGTGCTCATATTTGATTGTTTGTGTTCTTGTTTAGGTGTTATCACGAGCCCATAGTTCTAGCATCAAACGTACGCGTTCGTCGCAAGGCTGGTGGCTGAAATCAAGATCCTCATACAGCTCAGTAATGCCGCTAGCATTGCTGATCTCGTCACTTAAACGACCAATTTCCATACTCACTTCGCGACCGCAGCTGTCATAGAGTTTATCGAGCAACTGAGTTACTCGCTCCATATCCTCGGCGATAAGGAAGGGTTGTTCTAGGTCGTGTTCTAGTTCGCGAATAACCGACCAGCCCGTTTCTCCGCGCTGGAACAGGGTGTCTTGAGTGATGCCGTGCAGATCTTCTAATGCGTAGTCCCAGTCTTCCCAATCGTCCTCTGGTTGGACAAGTGTTGTTTTGATTGAGCCATCATCGAGTGACCAAGCAATCGCAATTGGGTGCGCTTCCTCTTCATAAGAGCTGCCATCAATCGCGATAAAGTGTGGATACTTCACAATAATTTCTGCCTCTCAACTCGTTCATGGAGGCAGGAATTTATAGGCAACGTTGGCGTTTGGCAAGTCGCTCGCAAGTTCGGTCGGCTGGGTGCAGATACAAGCTTGCCTGTTCTGCGCTAACGGGGTGACCGTAATAATAGCCTTGTGCAAGATCGCAACCATTGCGAATAAGGAAATCCGCCTGCTCGGCATTTTCGATACCTTCGGCGACAATTAACATATCTAGGTTTTTACCTAAGGTGATAATCGAAGCGGCAATGGCTTGGTCGGCGCTGCTTGAACTGAGGTCTTTGACGAAGGTTCGATCAATTTTAATCGCGTCGACAGGAAGATTTTTAAGATAATTTAGTGAGGAGAAGCCCGTACCAAAATCATCCAGATAGATAAATATACCGTTTTCACGGAAGTATTCGAGTACCGCGCGGGCATGACTTAAGTCTTGCATCAACAAGCTTTCGGTTATTTCTATCGAAATAAGCTCCACGGGAACGTTCATGTCGCGAATGATTTGTATAATTTCGTAGTGAAAGTTTGGAATTAAAAACTGCCGTGGCGAGATATTAATACTGATGTTGGCACTATAGCCTTGGTCGTACCAGTCTTTGGCTTGCAAGCACGCTTGCTGCAAAATCCAATAGCCTATTCGCCCAATCATGCCGGCATCTTCGGCTATATGAATAAAGCTCTCTGGTGAGATAAATCCGCCATTAGCTTGAGGCCAACGAAGTAGGGCTTCAAAACTGTGAAGATGGCCAGTTTCCATACCATCGGGCAGATCGCGCAAGCAAACTTTTGGCTGATAAAATAGTTCTAGTTGGTTCTTTTCTAGGGCACTACGGAGGTTGGTTTCTAATGACATGCGTTGCAGTGCAATGCGCTCAAGGGCAGGGGTAAAAAAGTGGAAGCAATTCTTACCGTTAGCTTTGGCCCGGTACATGGCAATATCGGCGTTACGCATTAATATCCCCGAGTCTTCGCCATCGGTTGGATACATAGCGATTCCCATTGAGGCACCGATAACAAATTCACGTCGATCAAGTCGAATAGGTTCGTAAAGCGTTTTTAGTACACCTTCAGCTAGTGTTAGGACATCTTCATGCCCTTCAACTTGTTCGAATATCACCACAAACTCATCACCGCCAACGCGAGCTAACGTATCTTGTTTTCTGAGGTTCGCTTGCAAACGTGCGGATACTTCTTTTAGTAATTCGTCACCATGGTTATGGCCAAGACTATCGTTAATGGTTTTAAAGCCATCAAGGTCTAGGTAGCACAGTGCAAAACGTCGATGCTTGCGCTGAGATGTTGCAATGGCCTGTTCTAGGCGCTCTTGCAAACGTACGCGATTTGGCAGGCCTGTCAGGCTATCGTGGTACGCCTGAAAGGTAATGGTGGCCTCTTTTTCGTAAATCTCACTGATATCGCGCAGCATCCATATCAATCCCGCGACGCTGTGACGGCAGGCGTAGACCTCTAACCAGCGGCCATCTTTCATGCGATAGACTTCGTGGCTATCGCTGCCAAGCGCACTCAATGCATCTACTTGTTTATACAGTAAGCTCGGGTTAGTCGCGAGACTTAGGAAATTACGAAATAAATCGACGCCAGACATAGTGCTCATACGCTCTTGGTCGAGCATTACTAACTCTATGTAGCGACTATTGAAAGCAATAGGAGCATCATCTTGTCCAACAACTAACACACCTTCCTTTGAGGCGTTTAATGTCGCATTTAAAATTTCGTATGAGTGTGCAAGGTTTCCCTGCGCTTGGCGCTGGTTTTCGATATTGCGAATAAGGCTATCATTGCGTTCTATTAAAGTGCGCGCACTCATTTTTAGCGACTCTTCAAGCTGAGCACGCTCCAGCTCGTTGGCACTATAGGTATTACTGATGCAGGCCAGCAGGGCGGACATATCGTCACTGAGTGGCGCATCTCCCGAAATGAATTTCTGTACTTGTTGTTTCAGAAGCTGGTGCATGAGGTGGTAAAACCTTCTTTGCTAATGGCCCAAGTCGTTATGCTCGGGCTTATTTTTATTATTGGTACTCATTTGATGAGGTATCGTCCTCATCGGCTCTTCGATTATGAAGGGCGAATATCTGCTTCGGGCCGTATCAGACTGTCTAAAGTATTAATTACTTCGGCCTAATCGGCATCATTTTCAACTGCTTCCTACAAGAATGCCCTTTGTGATTTATTAAAGAAAGACATTTGATGGATATAGATCTCATCACCCACGGGCTTATGTCGTTCAATAAATCCAGCGATGTGTCATCGTTGGAAGGCAATCCTAATTGGTCAAACAAACAATTGAGTGTATGAATGGGTGTTCCATTTTCAAACCCTCTCTTGCTTGAGTGTTCGATCATTCTAACAGGTCTGCGGATCAGTTTGCGAACTGGCCTCTTTGGAGTCATGGCGCCCCATATCTCGTAAGTGGCGATAATGCCCAGCTAATGCGGCCCAGAGCGTAGGATAACTACGTAATTCGTACCCTAACTCTTTTGCGCGTTCTTCAATTAATGGGTGAAGAGCTGGATAGTGAACATGGCTGATTCGTGGGAATAAATGATGTTCTGCTTGGAAATTTAAACCGCCTAATGCCCAAGTTAAGAAACGATTATTAGTAGCGAAATCCACTGTTGTACGCATTTGGTGTACTGCCCATTCGTCTTGCAAAGCGTCGTTTTCATCTGGGCGAGGGAATTCTGCTTTGTCGACGACATGAGCCAGTTGGAAGACAACTGCGAATAAAAAGCCTAATGCTGCGTGCATAATCAGGAAACCCCAGATAACTTGCTCTGTCGTCATCACCATGGCGGGAAGTACCAAATATATGCATAAGTAAGCCGCTTTAGATATCCAAAATTCAGCGTGATCACCAAATGACATCGGCTGGCTATAGGCGCGTTTAGCTATTTTTTGGCTTTTATAGGCTTTGAAGTCCAGAGCAAAGAACCAAAACAAGGTTGTGATGAGGTACAAAAACCATACGTATATGTGCTGAAAGCGATGGAAGGGGCGGCGTTGTTGGTGCGGACTCATGCGAAATAGGCCTAGTGCGTCAATATCTTCATCGGCTTCATCGACATTGGTAAAGGCATGGTGATTGCGATTGTGCTTCTGAGCCCAGTAGAAGCGATTGCTGCCAATCAAATTGAACGTCAATGCCATAAGACGATTGAGTTTGCGCGATGAACTGAAAGAGTCGTGTGCGCCATCGTGCATGATGTTAAAACCAACTAACGCGGTAGCAACACCGTGCAGCAGCCAAGCAGCCATGGCCCAGTTACCTGGCAACCAATACAGCGCAGAGTAGGAAAATGCATACATAGCCAGAATGACTAAAGCTTTATTGTGTAATCTTCTATCGCCCGTTTTATTAAGCCCAACTGCTTTGAAATAGCCATTTGTTAGGGCTGATAGCTGCTGATATACAGGACGCTGTCCGCTAGGGAAGTGAATATTACTCATTATATCTCTTATTCTTTTTTATGGTGAGTTAGTGCCATAGGCTGGCTTCATAATACGATACTAGACGCACAGCGCCACAAATATGTCGTAATGTTGCTGTGATTTAGTTACGCAGTGTTACCCGACTGTGCTCTAGATCACACTATCAAGCACTTTTTTGTGTCTGCTTACGAAATGTACGGGGAGACATACCTAGCCAGCGGCGAAACGCCCGGCCGAAGTTGGAGGGATCGTTGTAGCCAAGCTGATGAGCAATCTCTTCGACACTAATGCGCGTATTTTGCAGTAAGTGCATTGCTTGCTCACGCCGTGCTTCATCGACAATGTTTTGATACGTCGTATTCAGCTGCGCTAGCTTGCGGTTAATTGTTCGCGGGCTGGAGTTTAAAGTTGATGCCATCACGGTCAATGTTGGAAATGCGTCCATTTTTTCCAACTGGCGTCGAATGCGTGTTACTAAATCCTGCCCACTATCGAGTTCTGACAATAATTTTTCACATTCAGTTTCAGCCATACGTCGCGCAGTGTTGTTTGCTGTCGAGACTTTGACGTCAAGTAAGCTGCGTGGAATGCAGAGTTGGTTATGTGCTTGCTGCAAATACACCGGCAATCCCAATAATCCTTCGTAACAGGACACAGGGCGCACAGGTTTTTCAGTTAGGCGCACAATGGCATTTAATTCCTGTTCGCCGCGAGTGAGAAAGCGGGCAATCGTCACGAAGGTTGAAATGATGTTGTGAACGACAAATGAGAAAGTCGTTGGCATGGCTGCTAAACGGTTGATTTGAATAATTGCTGAGTCATCGTCGTGGATAAATCGAATATCAGCCAGCAGAGTACGAGTGCGGGCGTAACGAATTGCAAGAGATAGAGCTTGCCCAAGATTGTCGCTGGCCATAATGGCGAATCCTAAGAAGCCATGGCTAGAAATGCTCATGCGTTTGCCATGCTCAAGACCTAGTAAAGGATCGCCACTCAAAATCAGCGCATTTTCAATGACCTTGTGGTATTGCAACGGTGAAATAAACTCATCCGGAGAGGCTAGCGATTTAACAGACAAGCCTGTGCCTTGCGATAACTGCGCAGTATTTATACCTTGTTGGGCCAGTAGGTCGATTAACTGGGACAGGTATTCAGTTGAAATAAAGGCGCGTGATGCGGCACTAATGCTGCTGCTCGACATAGAAAACGTTAAAACTCCAAAGTTCCGTGGCGTTATATGACCAGAATCATGTCACGAAATCCACTGTTACTTAGATGTCCTTTCCGTCATAGTCTTGTCATTAAAAAAACAATGACACAAGTCTATGAGGAGCAACCGAAGTGGAAGCACAATTCTGGAATGGTAAAAGAGCCCCTGGCGTAAGCGATACTATTAATTTGGATGAGTACGATTCCGTTGTAGAGGTGATCGAGAGTGCTTTCAAACGTTACGCTGATCGTCCTGCATTCACCAGCATAGGTCACACACTGAGTTACCGTGATATTGACAATTATAGCGCGGCTTTCGCTTCTTACCTGCAAAATCACACCACACTGAAAGCGGGTGATCGTATTGCGATCCAAATGCCTAACATTCTGCAATTTCCAATTGCTATGTATGGTGCTCTGCGTGCAGGCATGGTGGTCGTGAATACGAACCCGCTGTATACCGAACGTGAGATGTTGCATCAATTCAACGATTCGGGTGCGAAAGCCTTGGTGTGTATGGACGTGTTTGCGCGTTCTGTACAAAACGTATTGAAAGATACCGGTTTGAAGCACGTCATTGTTACCAGCTTGGCCGATATGTTGCCGCAGCCAAAGCGTACTTTGATCAACTTTGCCGCGAAGCATGTTAAGAAAATGGTCCCTGGCTACAGCCTACCTGACGCTATTGGCTTCCGTAAAACGCTTAAGTTGGGCGCGCGTGCAGGCCGTTATCGTGCAGAGCACTTGATTGGTTCACAGCAAACCATCATTTTGCAGTATACCGGTGGTACTACGGGCGTTGCCAAAGGTGCAGAATTAACCAATCAGAATTTGATCGCTAACATGCAGCAAGCGCGTTCGTTGCTGATGCAAATTGATGCCAGTGGTAAACCAATTAAGCCAGAGGGCGGTGCGAAGGTGGTTGCGCCGTTACCTCTTTATCATATCTATGCATTTACTGTGCATTTGATGGCCCTATTTGAGATGGGTGATCAAAGTATTCTTATCGCTAATCCGCGTGATACAGGCATGTTTGTGCGTATGATTAAACCTCATAAGCTGACCGGCTTTGTTGGTTTGAATACCTTGTTTGTATCCTTGATGAACCACCCAGAATTCAAAAACTGTGACTTTAGTGAGCTTAAACTGACTTTGTCTGGTGGTACCGCGCTGGTGGCTGATACCGCTAAACGTTGGAAGGAACTGACGGGCAGTGGCATCTCTGAAGGTTACGGCTTAACCGAGTGTTCGCCTGTGGTGTGCGTTAACCCGACCGGTGGTTTGGAGCGCTTGGGTACCGTTGGTCAGCCAGTTCCTGGTACGGCATTAAAATGCATTGATGACCAAGGTAATGAAGTGGCGATCGGCGAACGCGGCGAATTGTGTGTCAAAGGCCCACAAGTTATGAAGGGTTACTGGAATCGTCCAGAGTCTACTGCGGAATCATTTACGCCAGATGGCCAATGGCTGCGTACTGGCGACGTCGCTGTTATTGATGAAGACGGTTTCGTAAAAATTGTTGATCGTATTAAAGATATGGTTTTGGTTTCTGGCTTTAACGTTTATCCAAATGAGATTGAAGACGTAGTTGCAACGCATCCTGGGATTGAAAACTGTGCGGTTATTGGTGTTCCAGATGTGAAGACAGGAGAAGCTGTAAAGCTCTTTGTTGTCGCTATCGATAAGAACCTCACTGCAGACGATATTATGGCCCATTGCCGTTTGAGCCTCACAGGTTACAAGCTGCCCCGCCATATTGAATTCCGCGACGAATTACCAATGACACCTGTCGGTAAAATTTTACGTCGCGAGTTGAAAGACGAAGAAGCGGCGAAGCGCACTAAAGAAGCGACGCCAGCCTAACGCTATCACGGCTCAAATCGTCATAGTGCAATTCAAGCGCCCGCCATACACTGGCGGGCGTTTTGCTTTTGGTCGATAGTTTACGATTCTTAGTAAATTCACCCATTTGACGCCTATATAAGGCAGTCTAGCCAATGGCTAGGCGGCTTTCGGCTGTAAGAATGCCAACGTTTACACCTCCATAAGAAGAGATGGTTTTAATGATTCAGTATAAAGCGCCTATGCGCGACATTCAGTTTTTGATTAACGACGTTTTTGATTTTCAATCTCACTACAAAAATATCCCTGGTGGCGAAGAAGCTTCTCCTGAAATGGTTGATGCGATTCTTGGCGAAGCTGCACGTTTCAGTGAAGAAGTATTGTCTCCGCTTTATCAAGTAGGTGACGAAGGTTGTACTTTCGACAATGGCGAAGTAACCACACCTAAAGGCTTTAAAGAAGCCTACAAGCAATATGTTGATGGCGGCTGGCAGGGTATGTCTGCTCCAGTGGCTTACGGCGGCCAAGGTTTACCATTGTCATTAGGCGTTGTTAAGTCTGAGATGATGGCGACGGCTAACTGGGTTTGGAATATGTACCCAGGCTTGTCTATGGGTGCTATGAATACTGTGTATATGCACGGTACTGAAGAACAAAAGCAAACATACTTAATTCCAATGACCGAAGGTCGTTGGACCGGCACTATGTGTTTGACAGAACCACAATGTGGTACTGACTTAGGCCAAGTAAAAACCAAAGCGGAATTAAATGCGGATGGTAGCTACAACCTAACCGGCACTAAGATCTTTATTTCGTCTGGTGAACACGATTTCACTGACAATATTGTGCACATCGTATTAGCACGTCTACCAAATGCTCCAGAAGGTACTCGTGGTATTTCTTTGTTTATTGTGCCTAAGTTCAATGTGAATGCTGATGGTTCATTGGGCGAACGCAACCCAGTTACTTGTGGTTCTATCGAACACAAAATGGGTATTCACGGTTCTTCAACCTGTGTGATGAACTTTGATAACGCTAAAGGCTTCTTGATCGGACCTGAAAACAAAGGTTTGCAGTGCATGTTCACGTTCATGAACACGGCGCGTATCGGTACCTCTATTCAAGGTGTTGGTGCGGCTGAACTGTCGTTCCAAGGTGCATTACCATACGCACGCGATCGTCGTTCTATGCGTTCATTGAGCGGCAAGAAGAGCCCAGATAAAGTAGCTGATGCCATCATCGTTCACCCAGACGTACGTCGTATGCTTCTGACTCAGAAGGCGATTGCAGAAGGTGGTCGTGCCATGTTGTATTACGCTGCGACTCTGGCCGACAAGATGACAGCCGCTCATGACCGTGGTGATACTAAGGGTTATGAAGAGTGGGATGATAAATTAGGTTTCCAAACGCCGATTTTGAAAGCCTTCTTAACCGAACTTGGTTATGAAGCCGCTAACCACGGCGTACAAGTTTACGGTGGTCACGGCTTTATTAAAGAATGGGGCATGGAACAAATTATCCGTGATACTCAGATCGCTAAGTTGTACGAAGGTACAACCGGTGTTCAGGCGCTCGATTTACTGGGCCGTAAAGTATTGATGGGTAAATTGAAGCCATTCAATGATTTCCGTGAAGTGGTTAGTGAGTTTATTAAAACTCATGAGAACAAAGCTGAAATGAAGCCATTCATTAAGCAATTGAAGCGTTCTATGTTGGCATGGCGCATCAACACTATGCGTATCGCCTATAAAGCATCGAAAGATCGCGATATGGTTGGTTCTGCGTCGGTTGATTACTTGATGTATTCAGGTTACATCGTGATGGCATTCTTCTGGGCGAAAATGGCTGATGCTGCTTTCACTAAATTGAAGAGCGGCGGCGATGCTGATTTCTATCGTGCAAAGATCCAGACAGCTGAGTTTTACTACGACCGCATGCTTCCGCGTGCAAAAGGTCACGGTAAAATGATGTTGAAAGATCCGAAGTCTCTGATGCAGATGAAAGACGAGCACTTCTCTTTCTAAGCTGTAGTGGAGCAAAAAAATCCGGCTTATAGCCGGATTTTTTTTGCCTATTATTTTTTAAGCTGTCGTTCTTAAGTATCCATTTGATCAGGAAACAGGGAGAAGCTATAACGCGTTTCTAGGCGGTTTGGAGATACCAGTTTGCGCGACAACTCACCACGAAAGCGAGAGGTCACTATAAAATGACTGAGGTCGACATGCGGATGTTCAGGCGTCTCTTCAATACCATCAATGAGGTCAAAGGTAGCGACTACAAATGCCATATCATGATCAACACGCAGCTCTAATTCGAATTGACGGCAATTTTCTAGTACCGGTTCTTGTTCAAATAGGTGCTCTAACAGAAACACAACTAACCCAGGGTTCTCATTCATCATCAATGAAAAGGGTAGCTTCGTATTCGTTTGAATATCTTTAAAAGATTCAGATTCTCGTAACCAGCTTTGAATACAAGAGGCCATGTCGATAGCGGTTGTTTGGTCGTTGAGCGAAATATTTAAATATTTTTGGTAGACCGCTAAGCAAGAGGTCGCCTCAATCTCATTTTCTGCCGATAGCTTTTCTAGTTGCTTGAGTAGTAGGCCGTCGAAATGCATTTGGGTGACGCTGCTACTGTCGGCCTCCATACGGTCTAAGCGGGTTTGCAGTTTACGAATGGTGGCGTTAGCGCGCTGTTGCTCGTCATACAACTCCTCGGTGCGCTGTGTAACCTTATTCTCTAACGACACTGCCAATTCTTGAGCTTGACGACTGGCGGTGTGTTCTTTGGTCTTATCGACAATGCAAATCAAAACTTCATGCGGACGGCTTTCATTGTACTGAATGATTTGAAAGGTAATGTCGAAGTAACATTTTTCGTTGCGGAAGTTCACCATAGTGAACTCACCATGAATTCGCGATATACGCCCGTATAAGAGTTGATTGATGCGTTCGCGTTGTTCCGGCCCTTTGATGCCTCGAATAAGATCGCGGAAACGATCCATTGGATGCGCCATTGATTCAAGTTCGGTCTGGGTGGTGGCTAACTGGCGTGCAAAGTGGTTATTGCACGTTAGGCGGTCTTGATTAGGGTAATACTGACAAAAGCCAAGCGCGGCATTGTCGATGGCAACGGATAGTTGTTCTTTGGTGTCTTCCAGTTGCTGCTGCGACTTCTGTCTATCAATCATGTCCAGTTTGAGCGTATTTCTCATTTGATTGATGGCTGCAGCCACCATATCCAGTTCATCGTTGCGTTGTTTGTTACCGGGAAAGGTGAGCTCTTGATCAAGATTTTTTAAGTTGAAGGCGCCGGCCCATTCAGCCATGGTCGACAAGCGTCGGGTGATTAACTGGCGCACCATAAAGAGGACGAAAATAGAAACTGAAAATGTCTTGAGAAACTGGCTGACGAGAATGTTAACGGCTTTATGTTTCAAATCATCGTAGAGGCCAGAGTAATCAACATTGATGTATAAACTGCCTAACTGATATGACTGAGCTGCACTCTGATGGGTGAGTTCGAAGGAATACTGATGATCCGTACGGGCATAAATATCGCCAGCGCTCTGAATCAGTTTATTACGACTTTCAATATATACGTAAACAACGCCTGGAAAGTTAAGAATACCGTTGAGCTGAGATTCTATCTGGCGATTATCAAAGTTCCACAGGCTGTAGCTAACACTTTGCTGGTAACTTGACTGGATTTGATTGAGATTGTGGCTGACCTGCGATACGCCGCGTTTATAGTCAGAAAATAAAATAAACGACGAAGTCGCCATCGTTACTATAAAACTGAATCCTAAAATGTACGACAACAGCCGCAGGCCGACATGACTGCGTTGAACAAAGTCGTTATCCGGTAAAGAGTGTTTCAAAGCCTCAATATCCCTCTGTTTTCGTAAACGCCTATTGGCCCGATCTAAATATAGGCCATGCTTGGCTATTTTTCTTTTTTTTCATGACTGGAATGGAAAACTTATGCCACATTTGGGTGAATTAGCCAAAATGTGTACTCTAGTTGATCTGGAACACGGTAACTATTGGCTATAAAAGACACATCCTTTATTTCTTGATGTACATCAACGTCGCATTCCATCCAAGTCGTAACCTGCACTCATTCCGTTATTGCACATACTAAGGAGTGCACTATGAAACTGTTAAAAACCCTGTTAGCCACCGCGATCGTAACCTCTACGATTCCAGCTATGGCGTACGAAGCAGGCGATATTGTGGTGAAGGCAGGGATTATTAATGTTAATCCTAAGTCCGATAGTGGTATTGATGGTGTCACCGTAAAGGATGATACCCAGCTTGGTCTGACAGTAACCTATATGGCTACGCCTAAGATTGGTGTTGAGGTACTCGCTGCCACACCGTTTAAACACACAGTTGAGGCCGGTGGCGAACGTATTGGTACGGTAAAACATTTACCACCAACGATCTCAGCACTGTATTTTCCATTGTCTGGCGAATCGAAGTTACAGCCTTACCTTGGCCTTGGTGTGAACCACACGTTTTTCTTTGATGAAGATGGTGCGGTTGCTCATTTAGGCAAGAGCACAGGCTTAGCCATGACGCTTGGAGCTAACTATGATTTGGGCGATAACATGTTGGCGAGTATCGCAGCGTGGAAAGTTGATATTGACGCTGAGTTAAATGATAGCGGTACTGATGTTGAAATTGATCCAATCGCGATAATGGTATCTTGCGGATATAAGTTTTAAGTTGTTATCCCATCGTTAGATGAAACAAAAACGCCATGCTAAGCATGGCGTTTTTGCTTTAAAAATCTTGAATCTTTGTTTTAGAACATCTTAGCAACGACACTATCGGGCATTTTTTTCATTAATACCCTGAGTAAGTTCCAAGGCCACGCTGGCACGGTCGCTTCCTTTTTACGCTTACGAATAGCTTCTGCCATTAATCTTGCGGCTTTTGGTGCTTCGATGACAAACGGAAATTTCTCCATGTTGTCGGCCAAGTCTGTTTTGATAAATCCTGGGTGTATGGTCGTTACTTGAATATTTTTTTTGTGCAGCTCAGTTCGCACTGCCTCAAGGTAATTGCTAAGGGCGGCTTTGCTAGCTGAGTAAGCGGCACTGCCCGGAATGCCCCGGAAAGCCGAGAACGAAGAAATTCCTACGAGATGTCCGCGATCTTGTTCGCGGAAGATAGCAATCGCGGCGTCAATGGTCGCAATCGCGCCAAGCAAGTTTGTTTGGATAATGCCGACGTCAATATCCAGTTTGCCGTTACCTGTGCGGCGTACACCTGTGACTCCTGCGTTAGCAATCAATACATCGATACTCCCTAAGCGTGCGGCTAGGGTCTTTAAAACGGGGGCGACACTTTCTAGATTATTTACATCTAATGTTTCGTAAATAAATTGCTGTGATGGGTAGCGAGCGTGTAATTCAGTGCAAAGTACTTCCATGTTTTCAGCTCGGCGAGCGCATAGCCCAATATCGTAACCACGGCCGGCGTACTCCCATGCTAATGCGGCTCCGATACCTGAAGATGCCCCGGTGATGACGATGCGCTGCGACATGTTAATTCCTCTAACGATAGATGTTGTTATTAGTATGGGGGGATTTTTAGATACCAGTTATAAAGTAAAAAGGGCCAATTGACCATTGCTAGAGATACTGCAGGCGCGATCTTTTACAGCCGCATTTAAATCGTGGAGGAACGCCTTAAAAATTAGAGCAGCGGTGCCATTAGGCGGCATATTTTACCAAGAAGCTGTTTGTGCCAACGTGAGTCAACGAGCGTTGGATGAGAGTGCTGGAAATCTTCAAGCAACATGATTTCGATTTTCCTCGCAAAGTCATGGTCTTGTACCAAGGCATTTGCTTCAAAATTAATACGCAGTGAACGGTTATCAAGATTGGCACTACCGACACAAGCCCACTCATCGTCGATCAAGGCAACTTTTTGATGCAAGAAACCATCGTCGTAGGTAAAAAACTGGATACCTGAGCGTTTTAATATTTGAACGTACTCTCGCGTTGCTTGAGTTACTAGCCAGCTATCGGATTGTCCAGGAAGCAATATGCGAATGTCGACACCTCGTAATGCTGCTAGCTGTAATGCAGAGAATACGGTTTGATCCGGAACAAAATATGGGCTAACGAGCCAACAGCGTTCTTTTGCCTGATGTATTAAATGGGTAAAAAATAAGCTGCCACTTTCGTAGAAATCAGCGGGACCGCTGTTAATGCACATGACTTTTTGCGCGCCGAATACGGACGGCATGTCCCAATTTAATTTTGGTTCTACACCGGTTGCCCAGTGCCAATCTTCGGTAAACGAAAGTTGAAAAGCTAAGCTCGCAGGCCCTGATATACACATGTGGGTATCGCGCCAGCGCCCAATCTCTTGATTCAATCCCAAGTATTCTTCGCCAATATTATAGCCACCTGTGTAGGTTACTTGGCCGTCGATAACGACGATTTTACGATGATTACGAAAGTTTAAATGAGTTCTGTTGCGCAGTTTTATTGGGTTGAAGCGGCTAACTTCTACGCCGCTAGCAATCAGGCGATGCAAAAATTCATCGTCTAAACCACCAGAGCCTAGCTCGTCATATAACAGATAAACCCTTACACCGGATGCTGCTTTCTCGCACATAACATCAGCAAAACGTTGGCCTACCTGGTCATCGCGGAAGGTATAAAATTGCACGCACAAAGTTTGCTGTGCGCATTGCATGCTGTTCAATATGGCGTTGTAGGTTTCGTTGCCCGTGGTCAAAATATCACAGTGGTTGCCGTTCAGTTGTCCGATTCTAAAGAGCTTTTCTAACGGCTTTGTTATCGGATTCATTGAGCATTTGTGTGCGGCTAAGACATTACGGGCTTGGCATTCAGTAGCGCTGATTCGGTCATCGCCATGACGGCGAGCACGACGGTAAGCTTGGAAGCGCCGAGAGCCGAAGAAGAGATAAAAGGGGAGCGAAAGTGCAGGCATTAACAAGAGAGCAAGAACCCAAGCGATCGTTCCTTGTGACGTTCGCCCTTGCCATAGCGCATCAATGGCCGCCAGTATGCCGAAGCTATACAGGAATATTGGCCAGATCCACCATTCGAGTTCTTGCATTATTCTCCCGTTAAGCGATGACCTTTTTACAGACCAACTAAACGCATGAATTCGTCACGCGTAGCTTGATTTTCGCGGAATGCGCCTTTCATGACGGACGTGCGCATCATAGAGTTTTGCTTTTGCACTCCTCGCATCATCATACACATGTGTTGCGCTTCGACAATAACACCGACACCACGACAGCCGGTAATTTCTTCGACTGCTTCGGCGATTTGTTTGGTCATATTTTCTTGGATTTGTAAGCGACGGGCAAACATATCGGTAATACGAGCAAACTTAGATAGGCCTAGTACGCTGCCGTTGGGTAGATAACCAATATGGCAACGCCCGATAAATGGCAACATGTGATGTTCGCACAGTGAATAAAATTCGATGCCTTGTACCACGACCATTTCGTCATTATCGCTGGTGAATACGGCATTGTTGACGACTTCATGGAGATTGGTCTCATAGCCGCTTGTTAGAAACTGCATGGCTTTGGCGGCGCGTTTCGGAGTGTCTAGCAAGCCTTCGCGATTTGTATCCTCGCCTAATTCAGAGAGGACCTGTTGGTACAGGGTTTCAAGATTCGACATGTGATTACCGTAGTTAAATTCTATACCTGAGTATTTTACTCAAATTTTAAATACTTATACAAAGAAACTTCTATGTATAAGAAAATTCTTTTACAGAGAGCGGTGCTGCGTGGGAAATTGGGCCCATTTGGCTAAGAAACGTCTCAGCAGCAGTCGGCATTTGCTTGGCGTCTGTCCATAACAGTTGCAATTCACCACTTTTGTTATCGTCTAGTATTACTGGCAATAATTGTTGTACACGTCGCGCGATAGCGTTACCCGAGTCAATCCATTGAATCTTCGGCCATTGTCTTTGTAGTAATGGATTTAACAGGGGGAAGTGTGTACAGCCTAATACTACATGCGTCATGGTAGGAGTGGAGTCGATCCACTTTCCAACATGCTCTATTAGAGCGCTGTTTATGTCATAACCCAGCATAAATTCTTCTGCCAATAACACCAGTTCACTACTGCCAAAGCGATGAACAGTGCAACCTGATGCAAATTCTGCGATCAAATCGTCAGTGTAAGTACGATTGATGGTTGCCGGAGTGGCCAATAGCCCTATGTGACCACCAGGTGCGGAATTTGCCGCTACCTTTATTGCAGGGACCACGCCAACAACGGGGATAGAGAGTTGCTGCCGCAATGCAGGCAAGGCGATGGTACTGGCGGTATTGCAAGCGATGATCAGTAGATCTGGTTGCAGTACTTCTACCGCACTGCAGCAGACGTTCACTATGCGGCGCAGCAGCACATCATCCGGCTGTACGCCGTATGGGAATGCTGCGTTATCCATCACGTAAGAAAGCGCTAAGTTCGGAAGTAATTGTCGAACTTCTTGCAAAATACTGAGGCCGCCGACACCAGAGTCGAAAATGAGAACCGTATGTTTCATTGCACTGCAAAAAAATGAAAGGCGGCAGTTTAGCAAAGAAATGCAAATCTTTCCCCAGCCCGAGCGAAATGACAGCAAGCATCTATACTCTTTTCAACTTGATAGGAGCTGTAAGCGAGTGGAACTAAAGGAATTACTCGAGAATGCTCGTCGTAATGAAGCCTTATTACGGCGTTTACAGGCATTCGAACTGCAATTGTTATCCGCCCAGTCTTGGTTAGATTTTCTGACGCTGTTACTCGAAGCCTTACCGTCTCAATTCGAATTGGATGCCGTTACCCTGAAGGTCTGTGACCCCGAAGGCGTTCTCAAGGCTTCTATGCTCCAATCTCTCGATTTAGAACAAGGTACTTTACTGAATCAAATTGAATTTAAAGCATGCTTGCCTATGGTCAAAGCGGAACCGATTGCACCGCCACCACCATGGCGAACTGGATTGGGCTTACCCTTAATTCGTAATGGCGAATATCTAGGGCAATTGTGCTTGTACTCATCAAACTCCGATCGTTTTCAGAATGGCATGGCAACTGACTTTATGCAGCACTTGGCGGCGGTGATCGCTGCTTGCTTAATCATGGTGAAGCAGTCTGAAGAACAATCGCGTTTGGCGCTAACCGATCCGCTTACCGCTACGGAAAATCGTCGTGGTTTTGAGCGCAGTTATCAACGCGAATGGTCGCGCGGGCAGCGTCAATATCATGTGTTCGCGATGGTATTGCTGGATATTGATCATTTTAAAAAGGTGAATGATATTCATGGTCATGGCACCGGCGATCGAGTATTGAGACAGCTCTGTAAGACATTGAAAGGCGTTATGCGCCCAACGGATCATATTGGGCGCTTAGGTGGTGAAGAATTTGCCTTATTGTTACCAGGCTGTCAGCCGGATCAGTTAGAAATGGTGGCTGCGCGTATACAGCAAGCGATCCGCGATATGGATGTGCGTAATGATGACGGTAAGCAGGTGCCGATTACCTCATCTGGCAGTTATTTGTCAGTTACTCCGCGCCCTCATCAAAACTTGGGTTTAGCGGATTTGTTAGACCATTTAGACGGATATCTATATCAAGCGAAGGGGAAGGGAAGGGACTGCTTCATTCATGCTGCCGATTGAATTGGATCCGCTCTTACTCAAAAAATAAGAGCGGGATCTATTAATTAATCACGCAACTTTTTATCATCGCGGTAATCAGTCGGAAATTTACTCTGGCTTAAACGTCAGGGTAAAGGTCACTGGCACGACTTCAGAAATGCGCTCTAATCCAGCCATCTCCCGTAATTTTTGAATGCCAGCAACCAAATCAAATTGATTAGCTTGGATTAGAATTGGCAAGGCGCTGCTAACAACAACAGAGCCATCCGCTACGGGTGAAATAAATACAGGCAATTGGATTGGCACTTCTTTACCGTGTAGCGATAGTAGGCCGGACAAATCTAAACTTTCTAATGAACCTACGTTCGCTTTGCTCATCATGTCTGCTGGTATTTGCGCAGTAAACGTCGCGGTTGCAAATTTTGGCGTTTCAAATAAAAACTCCTGCATGCGTTCGTTTCTAATCGGTATGCCTGTTTCGACACTGGTGAGATCAACGATCAAGGTTGCTTTTCCATCGTTGGTGACGCTACCAGTTAGGCGCTTAAACTCATGCACTTCTGTTTTATGAGTATTTTTCGTCGATAAGAAATGTATATGCGACGGCTCTGACAACTGCCAATCAGCACTGGCTGCCATCGAAACCAATAGAGTAGAAGCCATTAACAATGAGCGCATAATATCGTCCTCCAGAACGGGGTTATTGCAAAAGTGTCACTTGCGGAAAAGAGTAACTGCTAAGCCAACGGAACTCTCGTTCTATCGCCGCTTTATGTTGTTCTTCTAGCCTTAGACGACGGCTATCCAGTGCAAATTGCTCTTTTCTCGGTAGTTCTTTGTACGCTTGTAAAATTGGCATGTCACGTGTTGCATCATAATGATTACGAATCATGTGTAGTTCTTCGCGTGCCCATACCTCGGCATCAAGGCCGTGCAATAAATAATGGGTACGTAAAACGCCTTCAGTAATTTCACATTGACCAGCAATCACGGCACGGGCAATAAAACGAATATCGCCAACCAATTCTTCTTGGTGTTGGCGAAGGTGTAATTCACCTGCGGCTTCTTCATCTTGCTGTGCTTGCTTCATGGCGCTGACTTGACGTGTCAGTCGCCATGCATAGAGGGATAGGCCAGCAATGATAGTAACGGCCAGCACCAAAAATACGAGGGTGGTGGTTGTCATAGTGGTAGCTCCTGCAGAAGGGCGATCATGATAACGCGTCGTCCTATAAATGCCCAAGTGTTCTCAGTGCATCACTTGCGGTCATGAAAATCTGCCCCGGCTGCAACTGAGTGAGCAGATTGGTTTTCCCCAGTTGATCCATAACGGGACCTTTGAATTCCGCGAAGTGGAGTTGGATACCTTGACCTCGTAATTGTTCCAATATTCGTTCGAGCGATTCAAAACCGCAAAAGTCGATGTAATTAATGGCACTGCCGACAATGATCACGTGTTTCACCGATGACTTCGGAGAAATGCGGTCATAGATGTAGTTTTCTAAGTACTGGCTGTTGGCAAAATATAGATTTTCATCAATACGGACGATGAGTAATTCTGGGCTCGTTTCTACTTGGTGGCGCTCGATACTGCGTAAACGCTCGGAGTCACCTAAGCGCCCAATTTCGACCACATGGGGTTTACTCGTGCGGCGCAAGTATAGAATTAAAGAAATTCCTATACCGATGACAATTCCTGTTTCGGCTCCCCATATCAGAACCCCCATAAACGTTAGCAGCCAAATGAGACCGTCACTGTATTGAAAGCGCCACGCGCGCCAGCCATCTTGCCAGCGAATTAAAGACCAAACGGCGATGGTGTTAATGGCTGCTAGAACAGCGTGCGGAAGAGTCACAAAGAGATGGCTGGCGAATAGACAAACAAAAATAACACTAATGAGAGTGACGAGTCCTGCGACTTGACTACGGGCTCCAGCGCTCATGTTCACCATGCTGCGGCCAAAACTGCCAGAGATGGGGTAGGCCTGAGATATCGCTGCGCTTAAGTTGGCAACACCCAAGGCCAATAGTTCTTGATTAGGTGAAATTCTGTGACTTTGCTGCATTGCCATAGCGCCGGCGATCGAGATGTTCTCAAGGTACGCAATAAGAGCAATCACAAAAGCGGGAGCGATTAAGCTGCGCCAATCGACGTCACTGAAGGCGGGGATTTGCAACGACGGCAGCCCTGCGGGAATATCACCGACAGTCGATATCGGTAAGTCCGCAACTTGAGTCAGTAATATACCGACCACCACAATGATTAAAGGCCCAGATTTAGTCACGAAAGGCAAAATGATTGCGGACATTTTCCAGCGCGACATTATTTTGGGTACATAACCTTGCCAAAATATCAGAACAAGAATTGATGCCACGCTCATCATTAAAGCCATCGGCACCGCCTCATGCCAATGTTCTAAGGTATATGCAATCGGAAACCAGCTGCCACCACCATGAGGAATATCAATACCCGTGAAGTACTTTAGTTGATTGATAATAATGACGATGGCCGCAGCACTGGTAAAACCCGATATGACCGAGTGACTCATAAAAGAAGTCCAACTACCCAAACCAACCGCAAAAAATACTAATAGCCAAATTCCTGTTAATCCCGCCAAGACGGTCGCATGTGCTGCGAATTCAGCAGTACCTGCTGCTGCGAAAGGTAAGAGGGCGTCTAACGTCATGAGAGAAACAATGGCGACTGGGCCAATAGCGAGGGTTGGGCTGGTACCTAAAAAAGCATAAACGGCTAGCGGTAGAAGTGAGGCGTATAGCCCGGCTACGGGGGGCAGTCCAGCCAGCAGGGCATAGGCAATACTCTGGGGGATCAGCAGAATAGTCACAATTAAACCAGCGGTTATATCTGCCGGTAGCCATTGGCGCTGATAGCCACGCAAGGTATTTGAGAACTTCATGCGCTGGCATCTCCATGCTCTGGTTCGCAGTAAAGTTGATTTAATAATTGAATGATTCGGCTTACTTTATCATCACACAGACGGTAGTAAATGCACTGCGCCTGACGGCGAGTAGTGACTAGCTTTTGGCCGCGTAACCAAGCGAGATGTTGAGATAGGGCCGATTGGCTTAGAGGCAGGGTGCGGCTTAATTCGCTAACCGCTACTTCGCCATCGCGTAAACTGCATAAAATACTGAGGCGGTGCTCATTGGCCATCGCTTTGAGGAGTTGTATAACCGCTTCGCGATTAACAGAATTAGTCTCATCTGTTAGTGAATGGGTCGTAGCTACCATAATGCCTCCTCAAAAAGTGGCGATACTGGTATTAACTCATTACGGGTGTTAACACCAAGCAAGTTAACAGAGTGTATATTAAATATTACTAAATAAGAATATTCTAATTTAGTAATTTTTATGGCAAGGTAATCATCTGTCTATTGCTCGAAGCTAACAAAGGGGCCGGTAATGAAGGTTGATATTCGCACTTACTTTCACGACGACACGTCGACGTTCACGCATTTGTTAATAGATACAGCGACGTCTTATGCCGCGGTAATCGATCCTGTGCTCGGCTTTGATCAAAAATCAGGGCACACAGATACTGAGTTCTTAGATGAGATCTTGGGAGATATTCAGCGGCTGCAATTGACCTTGCTGTACATCATGGAAACCCATGCCCATGCGGATCATTTGACTGGCGCTATGTACCTGCGGGAAAAAACCAGTGCAGAGATTGTCATCGGATCCGCAATTACCGAAGTTCAGAGTATATTTAAGCGAGTTTTCAATGAAGGCGAGGCATTAGCCATCGACGGTTCTCAGTTTGATCGGCTATTGCAGGCTGGCGAAATTCTAGTATTGGGTGAAAGCGAAATTGGTGTCATTGCAACCCCAGGACATACGCCGGCTTGTGTGAGTTATACCGTTAACGATTCTGATGTATTTGTTGGCGATACACTTTTCCCACCGGATGTAGGCACCGCGCGGTGTGATTTCCCGGGCGGAGATGCAGGGACTTTATTTGATTCAACTCGAACACTGTTAGCCTTGAGGGATGACGTTGTTTTGCATCTGTGTCACGACTATCCACCGGAACCTCGGGACATTATAAGTTGTGTGACGGTAAAGCAGCAGCGAGCCGAGAACATTCATGTGCACGACGGCATTAGCCGCGAGTCTTTCATCGAAATGCGTAACCAAAGGGACAGTGGACTAGAGATGCCGCGCTTAATATTACCGTCTTTGCAGGTGAATATTCGTGCTGGCGCATTCCCAGAGGCGGAGGCAAACGGCGTCAGTTATTTGAAGATCCCTCTAAATGCACTCTAAAAACCTGTTAACTCTGTGTTTTTACAGCAAATATGGTGATTTCTAGGCGTTTTCCCTCTGGCATTTTTTCATTTATCCGTTAGGCTAAATTCAGTTACATAAAAAGGAATAAGCCATGCTGGTGAATAACCGTTGGGTGAGGGCGTCTGGAAGCCTGCAAGATAAGCCCATCAGTATCCAGTTTCGCGAAGATTGGCAGCTTGCCATGAATAGCGAAAAGTATTCGATCTGCGTGCAGATCGCTTGGCATGCTTCAAGTATTGACGATAGCACCGGTTTTCCCGGTATTGCTGAACAAGCCAGAATCGTCGAGTTTACCGAACTTCTGCAAACGCGTTTAGAGCTTGGTGAAACTGCCATTTTGGCGATGATGATTACCCATGACGGTATTAACCAATGGATAATTTACAGCTCTGATCTAGAAAAATTGCAGGCGGGCTTAGATACCATCCCGACCAATAACGGTTTGTATCCTATCGAGGTCGTCGCTGATGACGACCCTGAGTGGAATACTTTTACTCAGGTTTATCAGCGGATTCAGCCAGAAGCAACAGTCTAGTCGCTTCGATTGCGGCGAGTTCTTGTTCAACCATAACGGGCGTTTCCAGCGTGATGCGTCCGATTTTTCCCGCCCGTAGTTCATGCAGTACTAATTCGGATGCTTTGTGCAAATCAGTGACGCCACCAGGGCGTAGGCATCCTCGTTTAGCACCAATTTGTTGTAGCCCTTCGTCGCCGGTTGCGGGTATTGCTTTCAATTTATATCTTTCTTGCAGCTCTTTGCCGTAATTATTTAGCAAAAAGCCAACTGCAAACGTTGCGACATCAATGTATTCGATAGCGGTGTCTTTAACCGCTCCGCTAGCGGCAAGACGGTATCCGCTCAGTTCATTTTCAAATTTTGGCCACAGAATCCCCGGAGTATCCGACAAGATAATGCCATTTTTGAGATCGATCATTTGATTGGCTTTGGTCACGGCGGGTTCATTGCCGGTACGAGCGATGTAGCGTCCTGCCAACGCATTGATTAAGGTAGATTTCCCCACGTTTGGGATACCCATAATCATGACGCGAATAGACTGTTTCTTTTCACTGCGTTTAGCGCCAATCTGTTTGCACAGGGTTATCAGTTTTTTAACCTGACTACGATCTTCTGCGACTAACGGCATTGCTTGGATATTGTGTTGCTGATTGTAGTAATCCACCCAAGCTTGGGTGACAACGGGATCAGCTAGATCGGCTTTATTCAATAGCTTGATACAAGCCTTGTCTTTGCACAATTCTTCGACAAATGGATTGGTGCTTGAAAAGGGTAGGCGTGCATCGACCACCTCGATAATAAGGTCAATGTCTGGCATTGCCTCGGTGATCTTGCGGCGGGCTTTGTTCATGTGCCCAGGAAACCATTGAATGGCCATAGTGACGCTTTCCATTTGACGAACGAGTGAAAGGGCGGCACATTGTAAAGCATGACCCACTAAGAGCAACTGCCTTGGGTCAGAGAGTGACACAGATTCGTCATGTACGACGTGTACTCTTACGGGATGGCAAGTGCCCGTATGAAGTGTTTGGGATTGGAGACAACAGATGGATGTCTTACCTGAAGATTTTGCACAAACTGCCAGAAAGCAAGGGAGACAAGCTTCAGCAACGGTTTCTGGCCGTCGCCGAGCGGGCTTTCTTGTTGGCAATAAGTTTGTCTTTTCAGATCAATACGAAATTCTCTGGATGCAAGCTGGGCCAGGTGAATTTCGCGAATTACGTCTTTGGCGTAAATAAGTAGCGAAACATTGCTACACATTAAGCCGGCAGCGAGATTTCGCCGCCTGCTTTTCAATTGAGGTTTGCTATTAATTAGCGAGCACAGAGGCTTCTTGCGCTTCGTTTTCCTCAACTGCGTCTTCGTCGTTTGTTTCAGCTTCTAGATCTGTCTGCATCTCTAAAGTCGCTGAAATCGTGTCGATAGCGGTCGTTTCTGATACTTGAGCAGTGCCCTCAAAACTACCTTCAAACTCACCGGTGTCGTTTTCGTTGATTTGCTCGGTTGGCGCTGTTGTGTTGGCTTCAGATTTTTTAGCTTCAGTAGTAACGTCCACTTTCTTTAGTGGTTTTTTCTCTAGTTTTTCTTTTTGGCGTTCTATTTTGCTGAATTGGCGGTCGTGAGCCGTCCATACACCGGTGCGTATAGGTACATCACGGATACCATTCTCTTCAGCAATTTCTTCTGCAATCGATTTCGCGGCTTCGTCTGCATCGCGCGCCATCAATTTGCGCTCGCCGGGTTCAATGCGACTCAACAGATCGACAAGAGCGCTCGATAACACCTCTTGCGCGACCTGATCACGGCTTTTCTGAAAACGACGGGCGATAACACCGAGCATGGCTAGGTCATTGGCATCGAGGCGCAAGCCGAGTTCTGCCAATGTCATTTCTTGTTCGCGTTTAGCGCGTTCTTCTTCGTAATAGCGGTCGATGAGGGAATGAGTATTGGGTGTGTCGATATCTTGCATAGGTCGTATCCGCGCTAATTGAATAGCCGCGTACTGTAGCGATAATTCGTGTTGGTGTGCAACCTCAAGGGAGTGGTTTATAGTAACGACCAGATTTTTTACACACTTGTTCTGTTATCGGGGCAAGGATAATGGCGGTTTATAGGAGGCGGCTAGATGAATACCGTACAAAGTACTATCGAGCGTAAGCTAGGTGCACTGACCCCCTTACATGTTGAAGTCATAAATGAAAGCCATATGCACTCTGGGCCAGCGACCGATTCTCATTTTAAACTTGTGGTTGTGTCTGCCGCGTTTGAAGGGATTAGAGCGGTTGCTCGTCACCAGCGTGTTTACCAGATATTGGCAGAAGAATTGGCTGGAGAGGTACATGCTTTAGCATTACACCTTTATACTCCTAACGAATGGCAGGTAACGAATAACGTTCCAGCCTCTCCTAATTGTAAGGGTGGTAGTCTCGTTGATTAAATTTTTGCAGGGAAGCGTGTTGGTTTTGCTAAGCGCGCTGTCGTTCTCAGTGGTTGCCGCTGATGATTGGAATGAAGCAACCTACGATAAAGAAAATGATATTCGAATTTTCACTGGTCATGTCGAAGGTTCAGATACCTTGGCGTTTAAAGCTATTACCCATGTGACTGGGCGTCTAACGGCGGGGGTCGCCTTGTTACAGGATGCACAGAGAACTAAGGATTGGGTTTTTAATTGCAAAATCATGGAAGAGATTGAGTTAATCTCCGACACCCAAGGCATATACTACATGATCACTAATATGCCTTGGCCGGTAAAAGATCGCGATAGCATTACTGAAACTCGGGTTAGCCAAGATCAAGAATCTTTGGTGGTGCGGGTGGATATGAAGGCACGTAACGATGTATTTCCATCCAATGATGATTTTATTCGCATCAAAGAAATGAGCGGTTATTGGTTATTTACACCAATAGAGGGCAATCAAATTGAAGTTGTATACGAAGCGCACGCTGATCCTGGCGGCGGTTTGCCGTCTTGGTTAGTCAATAGTTTTTTGGTAGATGCTCCTTTAAATACGCTGCGCGGTTTTCGCCAGTTAATCGGCGAAGAGATTTATCAAAAGGCCAACCGAGCATTTATTCGCGAAGCTAAATAGCTATCAAATAAACAACAATTGCCCTTGGTAATGGGCTTTTGTTGTTTTATTCGGTTGTTTTTGGCCTTCTTTGTCTTGAATGTCACAATTGTCATAATCCTGTAACAATTCCAGCGTACCGTTCGGCCAGTCCAATCAAGGTAGTTTCTGATGATGACCCAACGTCTGCGCTTTGCATTTTCTGCTGTTTTTCATTTCTGTGCCTCAATGGCGATTATTCTTGCTCCAGTTAGCCATGCTGAAGAACCAAGTACGTCACTTTTTTCGACAGTGCCAACCTATGGTGATGTCCAACTGTTTCGTATTGATGGTTCTAATACGATTGGGGCTGAGTTAGCACCGCGTTTAGTAAAAGCTTGGATGGAGGCTCGCGGTACAGACAAAGCCGAAATTCGTACAACAGACATTGAAAATGAGGTTGATATTATCGGCTATCACGCGGCGACCAATAGTCGTCTAACAGTGCACGTCGCTGCTCATGGTTCTGGAACAGGGTTTTCTGCATTACGTGACGGTGTTGCACAAATTGCAGCAGCATCTCGCCCAGTAAAGAGCAAAGAAGAAGCACTATTTCCAAGGTTAAATTTAACGAGCCTTGATAGCGAGCATATTATTGGTATCGATGGATTGGCAGTGATTGTTCACCCTCGTAACCCGCTCAATCGATTAAGCGTGCAGCAAATAGAACGTATTTTCAGTGGTGTTGTAACTGATTGGGCTGACGTTGGCGGAACTCCGGGCAAAATAGAAGTACTGGCTCGTGACAATAAATCAGGCACTTGGGATAGTTTCAAATCTATGGTGCTGGGCAAGTCGGAATTACTGACAACCGCTCGCCGTTTTGAATCCAACTCTGAACTTTCCGCAGCCGTTGCTAATAACACTAACGCCATCGGTTTTGTCGGCCTATCGTCCGTTAACAACAGCAAAGCCTTGGCGGTTTCTGATGGACAAGTGAAAGCCTTATCGCCCAATCAATTGACGGTTGCAACAGAAGACTACGCTTTGTCGCGACGGTTATTTATGTATACACAAGGTGTATCTGATAATACCTATGTGCGAGATTTTCTAAATTTTGCATTGGCGAATGAAGGTCAGCGTTTAGTTGCTGATACCGGATTTGTCTCACAGGAACTGCATGCCGTAATACCAGAAAACTATGATGAGCTTCCAGCCGACTTCCGTGAATTGACATCAGGTGCTCAGCGTTTATCGATTAATTTTCGCTTTATGGAAGGTAGCGCTCAGTTAGACAATAAAGCACAGCGAGATCTAGATAGATTGGCGGCGTATTTAAAGCATCAACCGAATGGCGAAGTCGTATTAGTCGGTTTTGGTGATAAACGTAAAACCGAGTCCCGTTCGCAGTTGTTATCTAAGTTGCGAGCCATGGCCGTTCGACGTGAACTGGTGCGCCAGGGTATTTACCCGGATGAAACTGTTGGTTTTGGTGACGAGCTTCCAGTGGCCGCTATCCAAGGCAATGATGGTCGAATGAAAAACCGTCGAGTTGAAGTCTGGCTGCGTAATGGATACGAAGCTGTAGAGCCGAGTGCTTTAATTGCAGACGAAAGCCAAGCTGCCCGATAAAGCATTATGAAAAAAAAGCCCCGTTGAAAGGATATTTCAGCGGGGCTTTTTTATGTTCTGATATTTGTATTTAATTCAGCGGGTTAGTTACTTATTTGCACCATTCAGCTGTAAATACAGTTCAATAATACTCACTGGAATGTTGGCACACATCTGGTCGGACAGTTCAGAGTCTTCGTCGATATCGGCCATTTCCGGTTCGTCCATGAATAAACCCGATGCGTACATGATAGGGAATAGGAACTGAGCAATCAGTTCTTCATTACTGGCGTACCAAGCTTCTTCTTGCAATAGTACGGCGGACATAAAGCCCATCGCCCAGCTCTCTAGTGGTGGTTCGCCGTCATCGTCCATTAAGCTAAGATCGGTTGGTACTGGGAAGTCCTGTCCTGAATCCAGCCAAGCTTGGATTTCTTTGCTCAGTTTCACCATTAAAGCGGTCACTGTGGCTTTGTTTGCCGGTGTGAAACTGGTGGTTTCGTCGAAAGCGCAATCCCAAACGTCTTGCACGTCGAATTCAACTGGGCCGGTAAGTAGGGCGGTGATAAAGCCATGAACGGCAAAGAAGTCGAAGCTGTCGTTACGATCAGCTTCATCTTCCAGCAAGTTACCTAAGGTTTCGAGTTCTTCTTCCGATAAGGCTGGGATACTATTCAGGTCAGTCATACAATACTCCAAAGTTTGCGCAATCCTAACAGGCTTATGAATCAGCGGAAATCCTACAAGCGTGAAATGTGGCTCGAAGTTGCAGGTGAGTCAGTACGCGTGCTGATTTCGGCATCGGCGCGTAAGACCATGCGTCTGCAAATTACCGAAGAGGGTGAGGTGGATGTACGCGTGCCATTTCACTGCAACCAAGGTGATGTATTAGCCTTCGTTAATGCCAATCATAGCTGGTTAAAAGAGCGTCGCGACATTGCTTGCGAGCGATTACAGCAACGCGAGGGCAAGGTCATGATCTTAGGCAAAGAGAGAGTGATTACCCCCAGCGCGTTAGAATCCTTCTTAGTAACCGATCAGTTGGTCTGGGTTCCGGAAGGTTGGGATACGGCTAAAGTTGATAAAGCAGTGGATCGTTGGTTACGTGCGGAAGCTCGCTTGGTATTTGAGCAATTGATTGATCAATGGTGGCCTTTTTTCAGCAACTTCAATGTCCGCCGTCCAACCCTGCGCATCAAGAAAATGCGAACTCGGTGGGGCAGCTTATCAACCCGTGGCTATATCAACCTGAATTTGGCGCTGATGCAGTTACCGCTAGACTTAATTGAATTGGTCGTTGTTCATGAACTTTGTCATCTTAAACATTTTGATCATGGTCCCGGTTTTCGTCGGTTAATGACAGAGTGTTTACCTGATTGGCAGCAGCGCGATAAGCAGTTAAACCACTTATCGCAAAATGTGCTCTAGCCGTTTAGCGATTAGCCACTGCCATATTGATCCATAACTGCGAATACCAATAGAAACGGCCGGGTTGGCTGCGACTAGGTGCTGTGCAGTTATAACGACTTCTGCCAGCGGTAATCGCATTTTGGGCTTGTACCGTTAGGCTCAATAGTTGATTTTTTTCTTGGCGTCGAACAGCTACTTCACCCTCACCGCTGGCGTAACACTGTACGAGATTTGGCGTAATATCATCGCGATTGAACGTAATTGAAAGAGTCGGCGGATTTTCGTCTTGTAATATCGGGTTCAAAACCTGCTCGGCAGGCACAGGTAAAGCTAAGGAGTGCAGCTTGGTACGTAAGGTATCAATACTCGCGTAAACACCAGACGCAGGGTAGCGCGGCAATATTTGCGGATGACTCGTGCTGCCTATCGCTCCGCTTTGTTGACCAAAGGCGATGTAGCTGTTGTCTTTTAGCCATGCCGCTATGGCTAAATTGTACTCGCCGTATGGGTAAGCAAATAACCGCGGACTATGACCAATTTCACTTTCTATGCGTTGCTCTGCTTGGCTAATCTGTTGAGTTAGCCAGTCGTTATTATCCATTCCTTGTGGCGGTTCTAGTAAGTAAGGATGGCCAACGCTGTGATTAGCGATACGCACTCCGTGGCGGTCTAGTTCACGTAACTGATCCCACGACATCGCCACGGTATGACCTTCATCAACCGCTTGAGTGTTAACAAAAACGGTAAACGGCCATTTGCGTTCTTTAAGTAGCGGCCAGGCATTTTCATAAATTGATAAATAAGCGTCATCAAAAGTGATCGCGACGGCACGCTCCGGTAATTTTTCTCCAGCGAGCACAGTACGGACAGCATCATTCAAGTCGACGACTGTCATGTTTTCTTGCTCAAGCAAGGCCATATGCTTGGCAAATCCATCTGGGCTGATACTCGTCACCGCTGGGCTGTCGTTAGCGATATGGTGATACTGTAAAACAACGAGGTCAGCTTGTGTGCCGACGGAAAATCCCAATAGCGTAATGGTAGAAACCAAAGTCCATAGGGAGGTCGATAGATACTTCATCATTCTAGACCTTAAAATTGCAGTTTTAACCGCTGATAGGCGGCAGTAATTTCACGGAAGCTAGCATCATCACCACCGCGATCCGGATGATGTTGCATGGCTAGGCGGCGGTATTGTAGACGTATTTCTTGGTTACTCACGGGCTCAGATAGTTCCAGTAGGGCTAAATCTTGATCACGATGACCGGGCTCAAGCATGAGCAACCAAAAACTCGATAGTAAGTTTTCGACGCCTTGGCGATCAGTACTGAGATTATTGATATCCAGATAGTAAGCCGCCAATGGATCTGCGCTCGTTAGAGGAGTGTTAGCACTTGGCTCACCTGATCTTTTTTCGGCGTTGTCTGCCTGCGGCCAAGGTTCTAATACTATGCTCAATGCACTGATGTTGAGTATGCCTGCTTTCGCGTTTATCAAGCGTTCACGCAACTGATAAAGCCAATGCATCAGCATAAAATGTGTTTGGAAGAGTGTTAGATTATCGCTCATCGCATCCTTGCGGAAGACGCTCTGCTCGGGCTGCTGCAGCCAGCGGATGATGTCATATTCACTGCGAGAGGAACCATCGGCCAAACAGCACGCCAGCAAGTCGAGCATAGGCTCGCTATCCAGCGCCTCAGCAGGCGACAAGTTAAAGAGAGGGCCAGAGGCCGATATAAGGCTAGTCATGGCGCTAAGCTTAGCACAGAGGGCCGATCGGTTGTGTTTAGGGACTAATCCGGCTCAGTGTCATCGAGCAAGCGGCGAGCGAAACCCGGTAATCGATGGCGAATACGTGATAATTTATCTGAAATTTTACGAAAGCGGCTACGCAGTGCTTTAAGCTTGCGTTGTAGGGCCGGCCAAGCACTCACCATCAATGACAAACCGAGAATGATCATGATTAGCCCGAGAGGAACAGGCATGGGCATAACAATTAAACCAGCGATAACCAGTAAGATACCGAAAACCAGATTAACGCTGCGCTTCATCATGTAGAGTGATTCACCAAAATATTGAGAATAGCCAATCGCCGCAATGACGCTGACATGCAAACATTGCGGAACCATGACAATGCGGTATGGCGTCGAATAAAAATAGATAAAACTAGGAAGATCATGAGCGATAGTGAAAAAACATTACCTAATCGTAGCGACTTAATAACCCCTGAAGGAGAACAGGCGCTACGCGACGAATACGACTTTCTATGGCGCAAAGAACGTCCAAAAGTGACGCAAGAGGTATCAGATGCGGCAAAATTGGGCGATCGATCTGAAAATGCCGAATACATTTATGGCAAACGCCGTTTACGTCAAATTGATAGCCGCGTTCGCTTTTTATTAAAGCGTATTGAACATGTCACTGTAGTAGATCGTATACCTGCCGATACAAGTAAGGTGTTTTTTGGTGCGTGGATCGAGCTAGAAGATTTGGATGGTGAGTTATACCGTTATCGTATAGTGGGTGCCGACGAAATCGATTTGCCGCGTGGGTATATCAGTATCGATGCACCGTTAGCACGCGGCTTAATGGGTAAGTCACTCGACGATGAAGTGGTGGTTACATTGCCTAAAGGTAAGGTTAGTTATGACGTGGTCAGTGTTACCTATCAACGCCCTGATTGGGACACAGGGCCAAGTGCTGCCGGTCAACCAGCTTGGGTTAAATAGCCGTCCCGATATTGTTGAGTATTAGCATGGCACGGCAAAGCGAAAAGGACTCTGCTAGTCTGCATAGAGGAGGATGTACTAATGACCCTACAATTATCGGATCTAACCAAGCAAGTAATATTGGCTGCCAGTATAAGCCTTGCGCCAGCTTTGCTGCATGGTGCAGATGCAGACGTTCAAGACGCAAAAATTGCTGAGGTTATGGCACCAACCGATATTACTGAATCCTACGTCATGCCTGTTTGGGTCGATCAGGTTCAGCGTGTTTGCCCTTGGCGTTCTAATGCTGGCGAGGGGTATATCCGGTTGATTCGAAGTGAGCACGACGGCCGCCATGGAATTATTTTGCAGTGGATCCGCAAAGGTATCGCTGGCGCTCCGACGCAAGCGATATCAACGATTGCGGTTACTGAACTTGATACTACGTACCAAGTACGAGTGAAAATGCCAGAACCAGAATTGTCAGACTATGCTTGTTACTTAACGGCGATGGGCGAAGATATGATGACAGAGCAGCGCTATAAGTTTGATTGGATACTCAAAGGTCCAGGCGAATACGAATTTCATGCGACGCATTTATTAAACGGCGGAATGTAAAAAGGCCGAGAAACCCCTCAGCCTTTTGCGATACTTTGATTTTTGGTATTGCCGTTTAGTCGATCTGTACGACATCCAAACGGGTAAATAAATGCCCTTTATCTTGTTGGTCTTGTAGGTTGTTGAAGTCCCATAATTGGCGGTCACCTAACTGGGAAGGAGCAATATTGCAAATTGCTGAGAAAATATTCTCACTACGCCCCGGCTGTTCACGCTCCCACTGTTGTAGCATCATCTTGATGTTTTGACGCTGCAAGTTTTCCTGAGAACCACACAAGTTGCATGGAATAATCGGAAACTCTTTCGCATTAGAATAGGCTTCGATGTCTGTCTCTTTGCAATACGCCAGAGGACGGATCAATACGTGCTTTTTATCATCGCTAAGTAGCTTAGGTGGCATCGACTTAAGTTTGCCGCCGTGAAACATGTTTAAGAATAACGTTTCGATGATGTCGTCTCGATGATGACCAAGAGCGATTTTGTTGGCACCGATTGACTCTGCAAAGCCGTACAAGGTGCCACGGCGCAGGCGAGAACATAGGCTACAGGTAGTTTTACCTTCTGGAATGATTTCTTTCACCACACTGTAGGTATCTTTTTCCACGATATGGAAGGGCACCCCAATTTGGCTTAGGTATTCGGGCAATACATGCTCAGGGAAGCCAGGTTGCTTTTGATCCATGTTGACCGCTATGAGCTCAAAATTAACAGGTGCGCTTTTTTGCAGACCCATCAAAATATCGAGCATAGTGTACGAATCTTTGCCACCAGACAGACAAACCATCACACGATCACCTTCTTCGATCATGCAATAGTCTTCAATCGCTTTGCCGACATTACGACGTAAGCGCTTTTGAAGTTTGTTGAATTCTAGTTTTTCTTTGCGGTCATCGACGGATTCGATCATTGGCTCACCCCACTGATTGGCGTGCGCTTTATATCAAAATGACGGCATGAGAGGAACCCTAAGCAGGCTAGAAGACAGCTTAAGCACAGTTGTTATGGCTAGACGGCTGCACAGGCAAGATTAAGCGGCAGCCACTTTCATCGGGCGAATTAGCTCTTTGTACCTTGCTATAAAATCGGCGATGCTCAGATCGTCGCGGGGGTGATAGTATTGCTTCCATAGCTCCGCAAGCAATTCAGGCGTCGGATTATCTAGAAGTACAAATTCGGGGTGACGTAGATACGCTAAAAGTGCAATGGCAGTAGCGTAACTTAGATTAGTGGTGAGTTCGGCATGTGGATGAGTAAGAAAATCATGCTGACTGGCTAGGCCACGCACTTTACTCGCTAGCTCAGGCTGATGTCCTAGGTAGTCATCCCAAATATGGCGATGAGTTAAACCATGCATCTGGTAGACCCCAGAGGTACGCTGCCCCTCGGCTTTTAAAAAGGAGCCGAGTTCAGATTCAACGGCGGCTGTGGCAAGTAATAACGCCTCCGCACCAGCACTTTGAACGCCTAAACGTTGTAATGTTGGCTGAATAATACAGCGTTTAAAGTCTTCTGCAGCTATTCCCATTAGGGGGCTCCTAAGTACGCACCGTTAAACGTGTGGTGCTGTTTATACAGTATGTAGGACAAATTCAATTAATCTGCTTTGCCTTGTGCGAATAACGTCATTTTTTTGGACATATTTGCGATTAAACTCACATTCTTAGCAAAGATAACGCAAAGCTCATGCCTACTTCTGAACGGGAGGCTTTTTTGATCCTGCCATACGCTACAGTTGCCGTATTCGGCAATAGCTAACGGAACTACTATGTTAGTTACGCTTGAACATGACGAATGGATGAGCGTGCGATAACAAAAAGCCGGTTAAAAAACCGGCTTTTTGTTACTCGTCGTGCTTCTCACAGTGCGTCGATGATACTAGCCCCGCCATTTCGTAGAGCGCATCCATGTCGCGCAATATAATTTCTTTGCCTTGAGTTTCGATCAGTTCGTTATTTTGGAACCGAGTAAATACGCGACTAATCGTTTCTACGGCTAAGCCTAAGTAGTTACTGATATCAACGCGAGACATCGGTAAACGGAAATGGGAAGCGGAAAAGCCACGGCGCTGATAACGTTGTGAAATATCGAGTAAGAAAGAAGCAACGCGTTCTTCGGCGTTTTTCTTACTCAATAACAGCATCATATTTTGATCGTGGCGAATCTCAGTACCCATGGTGCGCATCAACTGTTTACGTAAGTCGGGTAGTTCATCAGCCAATGTATCAAGCTGCGGCAAAGGAATTTCACAAACTGTCGTGGTTTCTAAAGCTTTTGCCGTCAACGGATAGCTACCGGCGTCATAACCTGAAAGTCCAATCAGTTCGCTGGCAAGATGAAAGCCTGTAATTTGCTCTTCGCCGTTGCTTGCTAGCGTGTAGGTTTTTAGAGCGCCGGTACGAACCGCAAATACCGATTGGAAGGTTTCGCCTTGCTGGAATAATAATTGGCCTTTTTGAATCGGGCGACCACGGCGAATAATATCGTCCAGACGTTCCATATCCGTATCTTTAAGCGATAGCGGCAAGCACAGAGCATTAAGAGAACACGTTTGGCAATGTGGTTGAGTACCACGTAATGGTGTGCCGGAAGTAGGAGAGGTTGATGGCGTCTTCATGATCGAATTCCCGTTAATCAATTTGCACTGGAGCGAATATCGCCGATATTACTTGTGATTTATACTAACTATTCGCAATCGGGAGCCAAACTGATACTAAGGTCCATAGCCCGTAGAGCATCAGTAGTGCGCCCGAGATTTTCCGTACGATAGCACGATTAAGCATTTGCATCAGTGTTGCCGCAGCAAGACTTGCTGAAAATATTGCCGGTAATGTGCCCAGCCCAAAAGCAAACATAGCCAGAGCTCCATCCAGGGGTTGTCCATTGGCAGCAACCCAGCTCAGAGTGCTGTAAATAAGTCCGCAAGGTAACCATCCCCATAACGCGCCGAGTAATAACTGGCTGCTCATGGTTGGGCGTCCTAGCTGCTTTTGCGCAAGTGGACGAATAAGACCCCAAAGGCCTTGCCCTAAGCGCTCTACTTGGGTCAGCCAAGATGCCCACTTCGCAACATACAACCCCATTAAAATTAACATTGCACCTGCAATCGTCCGCAGGCCGAGCATTAACCATTGATGTTGCGATTGCAGCCACAATCCGAGTGCACCGACGAGAGCCCCTGCCAAGGTATAACTGGCAATGCGTCCTATATTAAAAAGAACGGCTGCGCGAACTCGGTTTTGGCTATCCGCATTTCCGGCAGCGGCGGCAATACCCCCGCACATGACAAGGCAATGACTGGCGCCAAATAATCCCAGTAGGATTGCAGTAATAAATGACAGCGGTTCTGTCATTGCTTATTAGGGTCTTCATTAGAGTCAGCGTTAGAGTCATCTTGCTTATCTTTGCGCTGAATTAAGTGTTCGTCATCGTCAAATAGAATCTTGTGTGCTGGCGACTCTAGATCATCGAATTGCCCGCCTTTTACCGCCCAAAAAAATACCAGCATAGCAATACCGATCAAGGCGATAGATAGGGGAACTAATACGTAAATAATATCCACGATCAAGCCTCGTTCAGGGATAGTGGGCGATTTCGAATTAAACGCAGGGCGTTAAATACAACCAATAGTGAGCTAAATGACATACCAATGGCAGCGGCCCAAGGCGGAATTAATCCAGCAGCGGCCAACGGCAATGCGATCAGATTGTACAGTAATGCCCAGCCAATGTTTTGACGAATAATATGGCGCGTACGTTGGGCCACATCAAGTGACGAAATAAGCGCTTCCAGTCGACCATTGGTGAGTAACATATCGGCATTGGTTTTGGCTAGGTCGGATGCTTCATTGACCGCCAACGATACATCAGCACCGGCAAGAACAGGGACATCATTGATGCCATCTCCAACCATCATGACGCGTTCACCTTGTTGCTGCCAATGTCTGACTGCTTCTAACTTCTCTGCGGGACTAACCCCAGAGCGTACATCGTCGATACCAAGGCTTGCGGCAATGGTTAGAGCAGCAGGGCTTGGGTCGCCGGTTAGTAGCGATACCTGAATACCGCGATCTTTAAGTGCCTTAATGACGGGTTCGGCACTGCGACGTACTGAATCGTTCAATAAAAACCAAGCTAACGGTTGCTGTTCATCTGCCAGTAAAAGCCATTGTCCGGTGTCGCTATGTGGATGCTCAATGCCATTTGGCCAAGCGAAATCAGCCCGTCCAAATCGTAGCGTTTGACCATTAATTTGGCCACTAACGCCTTGGCTTGGATGGTGCAGTACCGTATCCGCTTGAATGTGTGTTTCTGGGACAATACTGGTGAACGCGCGGGCAATCGGATGCGTGGCATGTTGTTCAAGGGTTGCCACTAAGGCAATTGCCTCGTCTGTTGGTAATTCTGTCAGGCTTTCCACACGCTCTAGCGTTAATCGGCCTTGAGTTAACGTGCCGGTTTTATCGAATACAACCCGCTGAATGGTGGTTAGTGTTTCAAGCACATGACCCTTACTGATCAAAATCCCCTGTTCGCGCAGCGCCGTCGTTGCTGCGGTAAGGGCAGTAGGTGTGGCAAGTGACAGTGCACAAGGACAAGTGACGACCAGTACTGAGAGTGCGATAAAAAATGCATGCTCGTTGCCCATTAGCCACCAATAGCCAAAGACAGATCCGGATATCAGTAAAACGGCGGCGACAAAGCGGCTAGCAATACGGTCGGCGAGTAAGGCGATTTGCGGCTTTTCTTGTTGTGCTCTATCCATTAAACGCATGATGGTTGAGAGCTGAGCTTCAGCACCTGTCGCGCTTACCTGCATCAATAAGGGGCTTTCTATATTGATGGTTCCGCCAATCAGTTTTGCTCCGGGTGCTTTCGCTATGGGTAAATATTCCCCCGTTAATGCAGCTTCATCGACGCTGCTTTGACCCTCAATAACGATGCCGTCGGCAGGAATTGGATGACCCGGTTTAAGCAGTAAAATATCACCAATGCGAATATCTTCGGTGGCAATGACTTGCTCAGTTTTATCACTAACTGAATCCAGTCGCAGTGCCACATTCGGCAGCAAGGTCATTAAGTTATTGCCTGCTTTACCCATACGATGACGGGCACGCATTTCTAGAAAACGTCCCAGCAATAAGAAAAATGTGAACATACAAACGGAATCGAAATAGACTTCGATTCCTTGATTAAATGTGCTCCAGACACTGGCGCAAAACGCTAAAACAATAGCCAATGATACAGGAACGTCCATCGTCAGATGACCAGAACGAAGGCTACGAATAGCAGCATCAAAAAATGGTCTAGCTGCAAACAGCACCACAGGTAAAGTCATAATCATAGCGGCGAAGCGCATGAATATTTCGTATTGCGTTGCCATACCGACATAGAGTGGTACAGACATCATCATCACTTGCATTGTGCCAATACCGGCAACCGCCAAACGACGAATCGCTTGTTTCCCTTCTCTAGCCTGAGTCGCTTCTTGCTCTGTTGCGGAAAATGGCGAAGCTTTATAACCAAGCCGATAAATCGCTTCAATAATTTGTGATAGGCGGATATCGCTATCTTGCCAGCGCACGACCAAACGATGATTGGATAAATTTAGCGTCGCATTTATTACACCATTTAACTGGCTAATACGGTGTTCGATCAGCCAAGAGCAGGCTGCACAGCTTATTCCATCGATTATTAAAGTAGCTTCGGAAAACTCAGCGCTTCTTGCTACAAAGCGACGTTGTAAAGCTTCGCTATCATAGAGTTGCAGCGTCTCGCGCACTGTGAGATCACTAACATCGTCTTCAGCAGGCGACAGTTCGGGTAACTCAGTGCGGTGGCGATAGTAGTCTTTAAGTCCCGAAGCAACGATTGTTTCGGCAACGGCTTTGCAGCCGGGGCAGCACATTGGTTGCTCAACATCATCAATGATGGCTGTCCATTGTTGGTTACCTTTAGTTGGTTCACCGCAATGAAAACAAGCACTCGAAATTTGTTTGGCGGGGACTAGGGAGCTCATTGTTTGCCGAGGGTGAAAGCCTTATTTTCTTCAATTATTTCTGTCTCGCGAATGCGCCATTTTTGCTCGCCACTCAACAACCATACGTGACGCTTTTGCGGCAATTCTAAATCGTTGATACCTACATAGCTGCTATCGTCTAAGCGTTGCATTAAGACGGTTACATCGAGGTCTTGCAGAGTGGGATGAATCAATTGTAATTGCAGGGTATTTGGTTGCTCATCGAGATAACCGCGCAAATTTATGTGTATTTCATCGTCGATAAAAACAATGTCTGCAGCGATTTGTAGGCGTTGTGCGTATTCATCGTGTTTAAGATCTTCGGTGTAGTTCACGCCATCCTTGTAGTAGGTGTCGTTTACTAATGAATCTTTGGTGTTAACTGCCAAATAAAGCATCACCATTCCCCAGCAAACAGAGATCAAAGGTAAGCCTATTACTAACAGCATCATAGGTTCTTTGTGCCACGGGCGGTGTTCTTGCTTTTCAGTATTCATTAACTTCTCTTTTCGTGAATAGGCATCTATCGACGTTTGCAATACTTTGAGAATGCGTATTTTGTATCTAGCAATGGAAATCGCTGGATAGCAAAAAGCGCTCAAGTGTAACCACTTGAGCGCCGGTTCTCCAGTATCGAACTGTCAAGTTTAATCAACCGCGTGGAGCTATAAAGCGACTTTCCTCACGCGCGATTTCTTCCCCAGTATCTTTATCGTACACAACGAATTCAATATCCGTCTTACTGCTTGGAAGTTTGGCTTTTTCTGGATCGATTTCCAAATCGACAATAACCTCTTTGAGTTCGTTTACACGCAAGGTGTACTCCGTGAGGCCATCCATTTTATAGTGCTCAAGGCCTTCCATTTTAAGCACGTAGATGTGCGGCTCTTGCGACATGTTGATCATTTTAAGTGTGTAACTATTGCGTACAGTATCGTTTGCCGTTAACTGATATAGCTGGCCACGGTCGCGCTCAATATCTAACTGGAATGGTGTACGTGTAGCAATGGTGTAGGTTAAAGCACCCATCATAGTTAGCAGGACTGCTGCATAGCCAAAGAGGCGAGGGCGCATAATATGCGTTTTTTTACCTTCTAAATTATTTTCGGTGGTGTAACGAATTAATCCTTTAGGTTTGTCCAGCTTCTCCATTATGGAGTCACAGGCGTCGATGCACAGTGCGCAGCCGATACATTGATACTGCAAGCCATCACGAATGTCGATGCCGACAGGGCATACTTGGACGCACAACGAGCAATCGACGCAGTCGCCCAATTTCGCCTGTTCGGCTTGCTGTTCAACCTTTTTACTGCGCTTGCCGCGTGGTTCGCCGCGATTGTAGTCGTAAGAGACCGCTAAGGTATCGTTATCGTACATCACCGACTGAAAACGAGCGTAAGGGCACATGTAAATACAGACTTGCTCACGCATCCAACCGGCATTGATGTATGTTGCAACACCAAAAAATAAAATCCAAAACAGCGCCCAACCATTAATATTGAGCGTAAAGAAATCTGGGACTAATTCGCGAATTGGGGTGAAATAACCAACAAAGGTGACGCCGGTCCACACGGCAACCACAATCCAGCCAATATGTTTAATGGCTTTTTTGCGGAACTTAGTCGCGCTCATCGGTTCTTTATCGAGCTTTATACGTGCATTGCGTGTACCTTCAGCACGTTCTTCAATCCACATGAAAATAAACGACCAAGCGGATTGCGGGCAGGTATAACCACACCAAATTCGGCCAGCTAGGTTAGTAATAGTGAATAAGCCGAAAGCACAAATAATTAAAATTGACGACAAAAGAACAAAATCTTGCGGCCAAAAGGTCATGCCTAAAATATGAAATTTGCGTTCAGGCAGATCAAATAAAATTGCCTGTCGGTCGCCCCAGTTAAGCCAAGCCGTACCAAAATAGCCGAGCATTAAAGCCCATAACGACCAACTACGAATTTTTTGGAAAACTCCAGATATAGCGCGCACGTAAATTTTTTCGCGCTTTTTGTACATACTTTGGAGTTCAGGCTCTGGTGTGACATTTTTGACCGGAATTTGACTCATAACGGTAAATCACCCTCGTTAGTAAAACTAAAAGAAGAGTCGAGCAAAATAGGGGGATGAACAATTATCTAACACCCTCTATATAACGCTGTAATTATATAGTTTTTACTAGGCTTCTTTAACGAAAAAAGCGGCACTCGGCCGCTTTTTTCATATTTTGTTGCCGTAGCTCAATTTCTAACTTCGGCAGGGCGTGGGGTAGCGACTACCCCACTGGTTCAACTTACTTCTGTGATAAAGAATAGATGTAAGCTGATAATACATGCACTTTATCTTCACCTAAGATTTCAGATTGTGCAGGCATTTTACCGTTACGACCGTGCTTCAAAGTAAATTCGATTTGCTTTGTTGCGCCGCCGTACAGCCATACGTCATCGGTTAGGTTCGGAGCACCAACCAACTGGTTGCCTTTTCCGTCTGCGCCGTGACAAGCCATGCATAGTTGCTGGTACTTAGGAGCGGCTTTTTCAGCAGCTTCTGTGCTGTGTTCTAAACCAGACAAGCTACGAACATACTGAGCCATTTCAGCAACGCCTTCATCACCCAATACAGGGCCCCAAGCTGGCATTGCACCCTGGCGACCGTACATAATGGTTTGCTTGATGTTCTCAGGCTTACCACCATACAACCAATCGTTGTCGGTTAGGTTAGGGAAGCCCTGAGCGCCTTTAGCAGCAGTGCCATGACACACGGAACAGTTGCTTTTGAACAGACGTTGGCCAGTTTGCAGCGCGTCTTCGTTCTTCGCTAGTTCTGCTATATCGGTTGCGCGGTATTCAGCGTATAGCGGCGCGATCTCTTTATCGAACGCTTGAACTTCCGCTTTCCACTGGTTTGTTGATGTCCAAGTAACTTCTTGATCATCGACCGTTACCGTTAACCAACCGTCATAGTTACCTAAGCCATAAGCTGATAGGTAGCCAAAACCAAATACAATGGTGCCCCAGAACATAAATACCCACCAGCGCGGTAGCGGGTTATCCAGTTCTTCGATGCCATCATAAGCGTGACCAGTAGTCTGGTCGGTTTCTTCCTTACGCTGCCCTTTGCTGGTGTACATAATCAGCAAACCGCAGCCAATCATGGATCCCAGCACAATCGCTGCGATCCACACTTGCCAAAAAGTGCTTAACATATTTTATTTACTCCGATCGTTAGCGTCGTGCGCAGGCATTTCCTCGTTCTCTACGAACGGGATTTTAGCGTCGTCATCAAAGCGTTTCTTGCGGCTCGAGCCGTATGCCCACCAGATAACTCCGGAAAAGGCGATAAGAGCAAAGATTGAGCCGAGGCCGCGCACGTCGTTAATGTCCATGGGATTACCGTTTAGTGATCACAGTGCCCAGGTGCTGCAAATAAGCAACCAGAGCTTCGATTTCAGTTACACCGTCAACCGCTTCTTTAGCACCTTCGATATCAGCATCTTCATACGGTACGCCGACCATACGCAGAGCTTCCATTTTCTTAGGTGTTAAACGCCCGTCAACCTTGTCCTCGAATAGCCACGGGTAAGATGGCATAACCGACTCAGGAACAACGTCACGAGGGTTGTACAAATGAGCACGGTGCCATTCATCTGAATAACGACCGCCAACACGAGCCAAATCTGGACCAGTACGTTTAGAACCCCATAAGAATGGATGCTCGTAAACTGACTCGCCTGCAACAGAATAAGGGCCGTAGCGCTCAGTCTCTGCACGGAAAGGACGAACCATCTGAGTATGGCAAACGTGACAACCTTCGCGGATGTAGATATCACGACCTTCCAATTGCAGCGCAGTGTAAGGCTTAAGACCTTCAACTGGCTTGTTGGTATCACCATGCCAAAATAGTGGAACAATTTCTGCCAAACCAGCCCAGCTGAGAGCGATAACTATCAGCACAACCATCAGCGGGAGGTTTTGCTCAATTTTAGAGTGATTCATTTCATAAACTCCTTATGCCTGAGCTGCAGCGGTGTTGTTAGCTAATGACTTATTGGCATCGCGTACGGTCATATACACGTTGAACAACATCAACAACATGCCTGTCAGGAACAAAGCACCACCCAACACACGAACCGCATAGCCCCAGTGTGAAGCCGCGACTGACTCTACGAAGCTGTAGGTCAAGGTGCCGTCAGCGTTAACTGCGCGCCACATCAAGCCCTGCATAATACCGTTTACCCACATCGCAGCGATGTAGAACACAGTACCGATCGTCGCTAACCAGAAGTGAGCGTTGATCAGCTTGGATGAGTACATCTCACCCGCTTTACGACCGAACATAATAGGAATCAAGTGATACAGAGCACCGATAGATACCATAGCAACCCAACCTAACGCACCAGAGTGAACGTGGCCGATGGTCCAGTCAGTATTGTGAGACAGAGCGTTTACGGTTTTGATCGACATCATTGGGCCTTCGAAGGTAGACATACCATAGAAAGACAAAGAGACAACCAAGAAGCGTAAAATAGGGTCTGTACGTAGCTTATGCCATGCACCAGACAGCGTCATCATACCGTTGATCATACCGCCCCAGCTTGGCGCTAACAGGATCAAAGACATCACCATACCGGAAGTTTGCGCCCAATCTGGTAGTGCAGAGTAGTGCAAGTGGTGAGCACCAGCCCAAACATAGATAGAGATCAATGCCCAGAAGTGAACAATAGACAAACGGTAAGAATAAACTGGACGGCCAGCTTGCTTAGGTACGAAGTAGTACATCATACCGAGGAAACCTGCAGTCAAGAAGAAACCAACTGCGTTGTGACCCCACCACCACTGGATCATGGCATCAATAGTGCCCGGCCAGATAGAGTAAGATTTCGTTAGCGATACAGGTACTGCTAGGTTGTTACCTACGTACAGGATCGCAATCATGATCATGAATGCTGCGAAGAACCAGTTAGCTACATAGATATGGCTTTCTTTACGAATTGCCAACGTACCCAAGAAGTTAACGACGTATGCAACCCAAACCAGAGTTACCAAAATATCGATAGGCCATTCTAGCTCAGCATATTCTTTGGTAGAGGTTAAGCCCATAGGCAAGGTGATAGCTGCCGCAACGATAACCGCTTGCCAACCCCAGAAGGTAAAGCTTGCTAGCGTATCGGAGAACAGAGGAGTACGACATGTGCGCTGCACAATGTAGTAAGAGGTTGCGAACAAGGCGCAACCGCCAAAGGCAAAAATAACCGCATTGGTATGCAACGGACGTAAACGACCGAAAGAAAACCAAGGGGTATCAAAGTTGAGTTGTGGCCATGCCAGCTGAGCGGCGATGAGAACACCAACCGCCATGCCAACAATGCCCCAAACAACGGCCATGATGGCAAATTGTCTTACCACCTTATAGTTGTACTCGGGATGGTCAAATGCTGTGCTCATGATCATATTCCATTTAACAGCGAGGGATTGAGGGTTAAAAAAATCGGCGCAATTATGGTGTTTGATGACAATTTTTGCAATCAATCCCCCAAAAAACACCTGAATTTACAGAGGCTTATAGCCAGTTTTTTGAGTAATTAGACTTGCAAATAAGAACAACTCTCACCAAAGAGCGAAACAGTACACTGCTAAACTCCTTATGCCGGCCGTTCCAGCATAGCCCAACACGATGCAAGAATGGCAAAGTGAATAATATGGTTGTCACAAAGGCGCATCTTGACCTAGAGCAACTTGTCACATGACTTTCACAACTGGTTACAATACTGACATCGCAATCCATAAAGTAAAAATAGTGTACAAGACTTATACAAAAAACGGCAACCCTGAAGATCCATTGTTTATTTTTGCCCATGGAGCCGGGGCTGATAGTCAAAGTCAATTTATGACTGACATGGCTGAGCGTATAGCTGCCTTTGGCGTTTATGTTGTTCGATTCGACTTTCCTTATATGGAAAAGCGTCGTGAAGATGGTAAAAAAAGACCGCCCGATCGTGGTCCTAAACTTATCGATGACTGGCAAACCGTTATTTCTGACCTAGATCGGCCCTGCGTCATCGGTGGCAAATCCATGGGGGGGCGTATCGCCAGTATTGTTGCTATGGCGGAGGATCAATCTGGTCTAGTTAAAGGTTGTGCCTGTTTAGGCTATCCGTTTCATCCTGCGGGCAAACCAGAAAAGCAACGCACTGAGCATTTGATGAAAATAGGTAAGCCATTACTAATCGTCCAAGGCTCCCGCGATACCATGGGTACGTTTAATGATGTATCGAGCTACGGCGTAGACCGTGAAATTGAATTCGAATGGTTGGAGGATGGTAATCACGACCTAAAACCAAGACGAGTTTCAGGGTTTACTCACGAACAGCACCTGCAAAAGACTGCGGAGAGAGTTGCGAAGTTTGTTAAAGCCAATCAGTGATGTGTACTTAGGTAAATCGGTAGGAGGTACTCAGGGAAATCTGTAGGAGGTACTCAGGTAAATCTGTAGGAGGTACTCAGGTGAATCTGTAGGAGGTACTCAGGTGAATCTGTAGGAGGTACTCAGGGAGCGAAGCGAGCAGTGCCGAATTGTGGCATTGAAAAAAATCTCAGCATTCACCGCGATTACGAACAAAAAACGTTCGTTGAGTCGCTCCTACAGACAAGCGGGCAGAACAATTAAGCCGTTAAAATCGTAAATTTCTCAGGCTGGGTCAAAATCGGGCGAATACTACCAATGACGCGTTCTCGCTCGTCTGACTTAGACCAAGTCGTCCAAGCTTGTAGGCTTTGCCAGTTAGTAATAATCACGCGGTGATTGCTATCTTTAGCGTCCTTATAAGTTGCACCCGATACATAACCATGTGCTGCGACCATCGCTGACAAGGTATTTTTAATGGCTTCATCGTAAGTCGATTCCATACCATCTGCGATCATGCGCTCGATAATGACCTTAATCATTTTGTGTTTTTCCTTACTCATAAATTACTACCGTGTAAGGTAGGGGCGAGCAGGGTGGATTGCAATTATAAAAACAAAAAAGTGTGCAAAAAACGCAAACCAGTCTCAGTATTCTCGATACCAGTAGGCAAAGCTTGAGCACTTATCTTCAAATTGCTAACGTCTGCGCAATATGATTCGCCATAGGCCATTCAGGTAAGGGTAAGACAACAATGGAAAAATTTGATCTCATCCAAACCATTCACCGACGTCTGCAACAGAATCCCGGAGGTATCAATCGGCTGACGCTGACGCTCGAACTTAATTGCACTCCTCCAGAACTCAGTGATGCGATCGCGATGATGCGAGACGAATATGGTGCACCGATTCAATATCGGGAGTCAGATCGCACCTATTATTACGATTCCGCTCAGCTAGCATTTCAGCTTCCGGGAGTTTGGCTAACAGCCCAAGAACTTCGCGGCATAGTGACCGTGCTTAATATATTGCGTGAATTAAACGATGGTCTAGTCGCTACTGAACTCGAGCAAGTGCAGCAGCAACTGCAAGACTATATGCAGCAGCGCGGCTTAAAACCCGGCGATATTACCCAGAGGATAAAAGTGCTGAGTGTAGGACGACGTAGCGTTAATAACGTCGTATACCAACAAGTAACCGATGCCTTATTTAGCCGTAAACAAATTGAAATCCAATACGCTTCTATCAAGCAAACGATCAGCCGTCGTAATATAAGCCCACAAACACTCGTGTTATATCGCGATAACTGGTATCTCGATGCGTATTGTCATCAGCGTCAACAACTGCGCACCTTTATGCTTAGCCGAATAAATTCAGTCGTCATGAGCGCAAAAAATGCCATTGAGTTTAATAACGAAGAATTAAAACAGCATTTTCATAATAGCTACGGCATATTTTCGGGTGAGAACACTCATACTGCCGAACTACTATTCAGTACTCACGTTGCGCACCAAGTCGCGCAACAACAATGGCACCCCCATGCCAAAGGGCAGTGGCAAGGTGACGATTACCAATTAATGCTGCCATACAATGATCAGCGAGAATTATTGCGCGACTTATTAGCCTATGCTCCCGATGTACAAATTATCGCCCCAATAGAGCTCAGAGAAGCTTATATTCAACGTCTTCGAAATGCGTTAAGTATTAATCAGTAGTCGCGATCAAAGTGCTGAAAATAATACCGTTGCAGTTGATATGCTTTATGGGCGTTGAGCACATTAGCAAGGTAACGGGGCAGGGGCGTAATACCGAGTTCGCCCATCTCGCCAAACAGTACAATGCATTTACTCCGCTCCAATCCCCCTTTATTGTCGAACCTAATAAGGACATACAAAGATGGGAGATCCCATGAGTGAAAATGAACTGCTTCAAGCCCCAGCCGTTAAATACAATAACCTGCAAAGCTACCGGCTAATTGAGCTAGTAGCCCAATGGGAAGGGCGCTTAACCGCTAATCATTTGAGCGACGTGTTTGGTGATAGCCGCTCAACGGCCAGTCAACTCATTCAAAGTTACATAGAACAGTGCCCTGATAGCTTGATATACAACCCAGCGATTAAGGGCTATGAACCAACGGAAGAGTTTATTCCCAGCTTCTGTAGCGGTACGCTCGACGAATATATGCAACTAATGCGGCCGTAGCTGTCGCAAAATACGACAGGTACTCAGGTGCAATTCAACATCGAACCCGATCCGCGCCTAAGCCCGGAGCGCCAGCGTATAGTTGCACTTGATTATGATATGAATACCACACTGGATGGTCGCTAAAAGCGCACCTATAGAGTCCGAGCTGCATTACTTATTTATTGGTTGCAGCACCTACGCCTTGATCGGTACCGTGAAAAAGCCGAAGGTCAGCAAATCATTATCAGTCCCGAAAGCCAAATTACACTCGCTCCTTACATGCCAAAATGATTTTCGCGGCTTCGATTCTCTGCAACGCTACCCTTTGAGCTTACATCCTGTATGATCTTGGCATCGATTATTAGGGGGCATTATGGCCAAGAGTTTTGAAGTGCAGGGGATTATTCACTCTATCGAAGAAACGAAGACCTTCGGTAACAATGGTTTTACTAAGCGCGAGTTTGTCGTTAAGTTAAGTGGCGAAGGCGAGAATGCCGATTACCCGAATTATGTAGCGCTTGAGCTAATCAAAGATAAATGTGCCTTGATGGATCAGTATCAAATTGGTGATGAGGTGAACGTTCATTTCAACTTAGGCGGTCGATTGTGGAACGCGCCAGGTAAACCAGAGAAGTGTTTCACTAGCTTGCAGGCATGGCGCGTTGAACGCTTAGGTGCAAGTGCAGGTCAGTTTGGCGGTGGTCAGCAGTTTGGTAGCGCGCCAGCGCCATCGCAAGCATTTGATAATTTTGATGATGACGTGCCTTTTTAATAGGTACTGAAATATGCGTATTCTTGTGGCCGGTTCCTCCGGTGGTATTGGTAAAGCCTTAGTTTCGTTATTGCGAGAGCACGGTCATACGGTGTTTACCGTTAGTCGTGCTGGCGAAGTCGGTGCTGCTCACTGCATTGCGGATTTGACGAGTCCTGAATCAGTGGCGCAAGTTTCGCAATTTCTAAATCGGGTTTTACCACCGAAAGTGTCGCTAGATGCGGTGTATTGCTGCGCCGGTATTTTGCATACGGGCTGGAATATGCCAGAGAAAACCTTAGCGCAAATGTCTGCCGACTGGTTACAGCAAAGCGTGGCAGTGAATGTGCTAAGTCATGTTCATCTAGCACAAGCGATTGCCCCGTTAGTGACTCGCAGTCAGCCTTTACGTTGGTTATCGTTATCGGCAATGGTCGGCAGTGCAACCGATAATGGTTTGGGTGGCTGGTACAGCTACCGCATGAGCAAAGCTGCGTTGAATATGTTTGTTAAAAACCTGTCGATTGAGTGGGGCCGAAAAAGTCCTCAGTCGGTGGTTGTCGCGGTTCATCCCGGCACGACCGACACCCTGTTATCGCAGCCATTTCAGGCGGGAATAGCTGAAGGTAAATTGTATACACCCGAGCAAAGCGCCGAGCGTATGGTGGCGGTGATGGAGGGCTTAAAGCCGGCTCAAAACGGGCACTTGTTACACTGGGATGGCTCGGTGCTACCCTTCTAAAACTCAACTCGAATATCCCAACCCGGTAATGTTAAACCCCGAGCATTAAGTTGTAGTTCTTCTGGATGTGGTTGTTGTTCTTTATCTTTGTACGGCAGTGGTAAATTTCTGACTCGCATCGCATTTAAGTAGGCGTTTTGCCGTTGTTTTATCTGTTCGTTTTTATCTCGATAGACTTTCCATAAATAGTGTTGATTGTCTCGTATTAACGCTTGCTCGATATTCTCTCGTGTTGCTCGACCACTTAAGACCCAGCCTGTAGCGTTATTGCCGCCAAAACCTTTGCTGTTAATAAAGGCTAGATCTAGCCGTTCTGAGCGTTCTTGTTGATGGCTTAGGCGTATATCTAAATTGTCTTGAATTACATCTTCTGCAATAGCATCAGCCGTCGTTATTCCCGGTAATATGCCTGTTTCCCAACTCCCTAGTGTCATTAATAATTGGTCGGCAGAAGCGGCGGCAATGGAGTGTCCGATATGCGCCTTAATTGCGCAGACAGGCCAGCGCTTTATGCCAAAGGCGCCCGCGCAGCGTGACAAAAGTTCTGATTCGGTTGTGCGATTGTGCGGCGTGCTGCTGCCGTGGGCATGAATAAAACTGCGTTCTTTTACAGCATATTCCCCTAATGATTTTTGCGCGCTTGCTAGTGCTTTACCTAGACTTAAATAGTTGCCGATACCAGGCGCCGATATTGAATTTTTGTGGCCGTCAGCATGAATAAACACATCACCAACGCTGCCGTAAATGGTTAGACCCATTTCTAGCGCTAACTCTCTATCGGCAAGCACAAAACACTGAGCCGACTCAGCGATACTAAAACCTGCGTTGTTGGCGAATGGGCGGCTGGCTTTTTGGTAATTCGGTGTTTCAGTTTCGCTTAATTCGTCGAGGGCACGCAGTCGTTGCTCGGTTGCGAGTGCGGTCATGGCATTAAAGCCTTCGACAATGCCCGGTAATATTGGCGCTTCACTATTCCCCACTAAAACTAAGCGGCGGCGTTTGCTGCGAATATCATCCAGACCCATGCGTAAATTGTATAAAAAGCTCGCACAAGCACCATTGCTGCTGCCTGTAGCACCCGCGTTGCCAAGAATATACGCATTAATAAAGTCTGCTGGCATGCTGCTCATACCTAAGGGCAATTGGCGCGACGAGTTGCGTTGGCCTAAATGTGCGGCGCTGAGCATACCGCCGAAGCCTTCTGGATCAAGCTGACCTGCCGCTGATCCGCAATACACGGCAATTTGGTCAGGGCTGAGGTGATGCTTAATATCTTCAACCGTTATCCCTGTACAACCGAGTGCATCAGCGGCGGCATACAGTGCCATTTGTAATCCGCGAGGATGATGACGTGCAGGGTAGAGGCTAGAAGGATCAAAGCCTTTGGGTAACTGGCCGCCGCTTTGAACGTCACTGCGTTTACTGGTGATACGGAAACATGCGTTGCCCTCAGCGTCGGTAAACGGTTGGTTAAATGGCATCGCATTGGCATCCCAGCTAATGTTATCCCAGGCGCGCACGCAAGAGTGTTGAAGTAGGTTTTCGTCTGCAGGAGAGCTTGTCAGGGTTGCCAGTTCGGCAAGGGTTTGTTGTTTTAGTTCAGGGCTTAGGGCGTCGTATACCACTCGTCGAAATGCTTGATGGCCTGATGAGCGGCCAGCGGCGTTAATACCGCCAAAGCCTGCAATAACGACATCTTCATGGTGGGTAGACATAACGCGTGCCTCGCTGTCGAATAAGTCAGATTGTATTGATGTAGTTTAGGGTGCTTTAAATTTGCTAAATAGAAAGATACAGCCGTTTTATGGTACGTTTTAGCCAATGCTTAGTTGCTTTTAGATCAATAGTATTAAGGAATAATCACAGATGACTGCCGATGCTCAAATTCCGCTAAAGCACGTTACTCTGCTGCAGCTTGAAGCGATGTTGCTATCGAGTATTGCTATGCCTCTAGAAATGCTCGAGGCATTAAGAGCAAGGCTAAGGTTGCGAACATCGACTCGTAGGCAAGCAAACTTTGTGGCCGAGGTCGGGCAGTACTCTGTAACAGGCGAACAACCACAACCGCTCGGCGGGCTGGTGTTGGAAGGACAGCGCTCAGTCTTGGATATCGCAGACACCGACGTGATTATTATCCCAGCCTTGTGGCGGCAGCCCGAAAAGTACCTAACGAATGCTAAGCCCCTACTGGATTGGCTGATAACTCGATTTCAGCAAGGAGCAACTATCGTTGCGATTGGTTCTGGCGTTTGGCTACCAGCAAAAGCAGGGTTGTTGAATGGCTTACCAGCGACCACGCACTGGCACTCTTTGGCGGCCTTTACCGCGATGTTTCCTAAGGTTAAATGGCAGCATGATCATTTACTTACCCAAGCTGGGCGTATTTTTTGCGCAGCAAGCATTAATTCGGGCGCGGATCTTATTATTCATTTGATTGGCTTGAATTACGGCCGTGATTTAGCTTTGCAGGTTGAGCAGCAGTTTTCCCCTGAAGTAAGAAATCCGTTTGAGAAGCGCGTGTTCCAAGCGGACTCGGCTATGCAGCATGCCGATGAGGCGATAGCTTTGGCCCAAAGCTGGTTACACCAACATATGAACGAAGTATTAAGCCTACCTCTTTTGGCATCTTTGGCTGATCTGAGCGTGCGCCAATTTAGTCGCAGGTTCGTCATGGTTACAGGAGAAACACCAGTACGCTATCAACAAAGGCTACGTTGTATGGCTGCCAGAGACTGGCTGCAAAACAGTAACTTAGGTTTAGCTGATATTGCTAGCCAATTGGGCTTCAGTGACGCTAGCCACTTTGGGCGGGTATTTCAGCGTTGGGCTGGAGTAACCCCCGGAGTGTATAGGAATCAGGTGCGGCGAAAAATCTTTGCGGTGTCGCCATCTTCCGAAATAACGTGAGAATCTACTGATACGGCTGTTAATAGAGGGATAGCCTTAACGCCTCATAAATGTTGACTATACTTTGTGCAGACGGGTCAGAATAGAAGGGGAGAACATGGAAGTAACTTGCGGTAATAGTCGGCCGGAAGAGACCGCAGACTCTCGTTTTTTAGCGCTGAAATCCGGAGCGTTCGATACATTCCTGCATCATTCAGATATGGGAGTTGCCATTCTTGATTCTGATCTTTGTTATCGTGCTATTAATGCAACCTTAGCGCAATTTAATGGTGTGTCAGTCGAAGGCCATATCGGCCGTTCTGTTAGTGAGATTCTGCCGAAGCTCGCTCCAATCGTTGTTCCCGCTTTGCAAGCAGTGCTTACTACTGGCGAAAGCTTGGTTGATATAGAGATCAAAGGCGAAACACCTAGTACTTTAGGTAGAATCGGTGTGTGGAAAGCATCGTATCTGCCTATCAATGACGACTCCGGTAATACCGTCGGTATATTGGCTATCGCCATAAATAGAACGATCGAGCATGAGTTGGCACAAGCTAAGAAGGAATCTGATGAACTCGTACGTCGCGTACTAGATGGTCTATTCACCTTTGTCGGTATGTTGACTCCTGATGGAACTGTTATCGATGTCAATAAGTCACCTCTTGAAGCTGCTGGTATTTCTATCGATGACGTTTGTGGTAAGAAGTTTTGGGATTGCTATTGGTGGAATTACGATCCTGATATTCAACAACAGCTTCGTGATGCCTTAGAAAGCGCAAGAGCTGGAAATGTCGTTCGCTATGATGTTGTCGTTAGGATGGCTGGTGATAGTCGAATGACGATTGATTTTATGTTGTCACCTTTACGGAATGCACAAGGTGAAATTACGCATTTAATTCCATCAGGAAATGATGTCTCCGCGCGGGTAGTAAGTGAGCAGAAACTCCGCTACAGCGAGGAGCGCTTTCGTCGGGTGGTGGAATCCACAGCTGATGGATTAATTATGATCGACGAAAATGGCAGTATCTTGCTGGCCAATAGCCGCGCAGCGAGTATGTTCGGTTATAGCAAAAAGGAATTCTATCAATTAACGATTGAAAGTTTAGTTCCCGACAGCATCCGAGATCATCATAGCGCCTTACGCGAAGGCTACCAAGCGGCGCCTCAGGCTCGCGGTATGGCATCAATGCAAGAACTCTACGCTAAGACCAAAAAAGGCGATTTATTTCCTGTAGAGATTGGATTAACACCGTTAACGTTCGAAGGGGGGACTCGAATTTTAGCTACTGTTATGGATATCACGATTCAAAAAGATATCCAGAAAAATTTGATTCGCGCGCTGACTGAAAAAACGTCACTATTAAATGAAGTTCACCATCGTGTGAAAAATAATCTACAAGTTGTATCGAGTTTACTTAGTTTGCAAGCGCGGAGTGTGCCTGAGGAAGCTAAAATTCACTTTGAGGAAAGTCAAAGTCGAATTAAAGCGATGGCGCTTATTCATCAGCTACTGTACGAGCAAAAGAATTTCGATAAGGTTGAGTCTGTTGCCTATTTACAGCGCTTAAGTGATTTATTACGTCGTAGTTATTCTAATGCATTTCATCGAATCACTATGACTGTAGAGTCTAATAATGAATCATGTTTCTTAAGCTTAGAGCACGCCTTACCCTTCGGTTTACTGGTTAATGAATTGGTCACTAATGCTGTTAAACATGCGTTTGTGGGACGAGATTCCGGACATATTAATCTAGTAATGGAGAGAAAGGGGGATAATGCAATTTTAACAGTCAGTGATGATGGCGTCGGATTGCCAGATGGATGTCGCCCTGGCACTGGTGGCTCTTTGGGGTTTCGGTTAATTCCAGGCTTGGTGGATCAAATGGATGGCGTTCTTGAAGTATTGGATACTAGTGGCACTGGCTTTCGATTAATGCTGAAGCTCGCGGGAGATAGCGAATGAAGCATCGAAAAATATTAATTGTCGAAGACGAGAAGATAACAGCCCTAGATTTAGAATTAACGCTTGTCGATTTGGGTTATATCGTCGTCGGTTCGGCGGCGAATGGTGAAAATGCAATAGAAATGGCGCAGCAATTAAAACCTGATTTAGTGCTCATGGATATTCATTTAAATACCTCTATGTTAGGAACAGAAGCTGCACGTATTATTGTTGAAAAGCAGCAGCTGCCGGTCGTATTCCTTACTGCTTATACAGACAATCGAAGCTTGGATGCTGCGAGCAACTGCTTGCCGTACGGTTATTTAGTTAAGCCATTCGAAAAGCGTGAAGTGGATGCGACCATTCGTATCGCATTTGCGCGCTACGATGCTGATATCGAAATCCGCTTGTCAGAACAACGTTTACGTTTGGCTCTTGATGCAGCGCACATGAGTGTTTGGGAGTGGCAGTCGCCATCGACGTTGAATACGAATAATACCGCTCAATTGGTTGCTGTTGATCCTCCAGGTGTCATTTCCCAGCCGTTGGATATGCTTTTGGAACATATCCACCCTGAGGATCGTATTGCTGTTCAGCAAGACGTAGAAAACACCGCTCATTTTAGTCGTATCATTCGTATGCGTAAGTCGCAGCAAAGTGAATACCGCCGAGTAGAGTTATTTGCTAATTTATTTCTCTGGTCTGACAACAATTGTCGCGTAGTCGGTGTTGCGCAAGATGTCGATGATAGATATAAGGCGGATGAGAAACTTCGCCAAGCAAGTGCAGTTTTTAATTGTACATCTGAGGGTATTATTATCACCGACGGTGGCCGGAAAATTATTTCTGTTAACCCAGCATTTGAAGAAATTACTGGCTATGAGTTAAGTGAGGTTGAAGGATTAGATCCTGACGACTTCCTTCACGCTCGCCGGCATAGCGATCAATTTTATCCGCGACTGCACGACGAAGGTAAAAATTTTTGGAGCGGAGAAATTGGTTGCAGCACTAAAAGTGGCCATAGATTTCCCGCTTGGGAACATGTCTGTTCGGTTTACGACGAAGTGGGTCATTTAACCAACTATGTATTCACTTTTTCTGATATTTCTGAACTACGTCGAGCAGAAAAAAATCTGGCAAGAATGGCATATCTAGATGCGTTAACGGGCCTTGGTAACCGCGTACATATGGAACGAGTGTTAGAAGATGCAATGGAGAGACGCGACGATAGTCGCTCATCCGTTGCTGTACTTTATATGGATTTAGATGGATTCAAAGTTGTTAATGATACATTAGGACACTCTGAAGGTGATCGGTTATTACAAATATTAGCGCAGCGTTTTCAGGATTCTGTGCGCGAAGGCGATATCGTTACTCGTATTGGCGGTGATGAGTTCGTTATTGTTGTTCAAGATATCGAAAGCGAAGTTGGATTGCGGAAAATGGCGCAGAAGTTATTGCGTGCGGTGCAAGCGCCCATTGAGTTAAATCGTGAAACGGTAGAAGTCTCCGTCAGTATAGGCGTGGCGATATCAAAGCCATCAATTAAAGATTCTGATGAATTATTGCGCGCAGCCGATACAGCTTTGTTTGAAGCTAAGCACCAAGGTAAAAATAGAATCTGTTTTTACGATTTCGTCTTGGCGATGGAGTCGGGCGAAAGATTGCGTATAGAGCGCCATTTAAAACAGGCGTTGAATAACCATGAATTGACTGTTGAATACCAACCACTTATTGATATTGATAATCAACGTGTGCGTGGTGCAGAGGCTTTGTGTCGTTGGTACCATCCCGAGTTAGGCATGATTCCGCCAGATCGTTTTATACCCATAGCCGAGCAAAGTGAGGTGATTATTAATATAGGTGCTTGGGTATTACAGGAAAGTTGTCGATCAATTCGAGGCTGGCTTGATGCTGGAATTAAAGATGTTTCGGTTGCCGTGAATGTCTCGGTTCGTCAATTATGTGATACGTCATTTTGTAATATCGTTGCAGCCGCGTTAAAGAAATATGATCTCGATGCTTCAAGTCTCGAATTGGAGATTACTGAGAGTGCTTTGCAGTCAAACGATAGAGTAAGAAATCAGCTAGACCAGCTTCGAACGCTCGGGGTGCGTTTGGCTATTGACGATTTTGGTACTGGATATTCATCATTAAGTCGCTTAAAACACTTACCGATAGACAGAGTTAAGATAGATCGTTCTTTCGTGAAAGATTTACCTAACGACGAAAGTGACATAGAAATTTGTCGAGCGATTCTTGCCTTATGCAAAGTGTTAGATATGCAAGTGACGGCAGAGGGCGTAGAGAACGAAGCGCAGCTTAATATGCTGAGAGACATGGGGTGTGGGTGTATTCAGGGCTATTATTTTAGTCGCTCGCTAGTGTATGAACGCTTTATTGAATGGGCTAAAGCCTACAATAAAATCGCCTGAAACCCTGTTGTGGTTAAGGTATCATTCTAGGCAGTTGTTACTTTGCTACGGATGAAACTATGACACCACAACACGGTTTATTTGAAGAGCCAGGCAACCGCGCGCAGTATTTAGAGTATACCCTTAAACAGGGTGTAGCTCTTGACGATATTAAGTGTGCGTTACGTCGAGCTACCAGCCGACTTCCAAATGTCTTTATTGCTATTGCCTTTGGTTCAAACTGTTGGGATTCTCTACAACCTCTTTGGAGGCCAACGCAGTTAAGTGACTTCGTTGAGCAAGCTTCTGCCAAAGGGCACTTAATGCCTGCCAATCAGCAAGATATTTTCTTTTGGGTTCATGGCGAAACATCAAGCGATGTTATGCTTGCGGTGATTCAGGTGAGTCAAGCAATGGCTGTGATTGCTGATTTAACTTTAGATCTTAATGGCTATAAAGCGCCAGATGCGCGCATAATCACAGGCTTTGTTGATGGCACCGGTAATCCTAAAGGTGATAAGCGACACACTGCGGCTGTAGTGCCTGATGGGCAAATAGGCGCGGGTGGTTCGTATGTACTTGGTCAAAAGTGGACGCATAAACTGCCTGAGTTTTTGCAACTAAGCGTGCCTGCCCAAGAGCAGGTTATGGGTCGCACGAAAGAAACTAATATTGAAATGGAAGGTGCAGCCATGCCGCCGAATTCACACGTGGCGCGCACGGATATTGATGTTAATGATACTCCAATGAAAATGTATCGCCGCGGTACACCGTACGGCAATGCCGGTGATTATGGCTTGTACTTTTTGGCATTTGCGTGCGAACAAACGCGCTTTGAACACGTGATTGACAGTATGCTTGGCAAGGATGACGGCGTTACCGACGCCATGATGGATTATAGCGATGCGAAAACAGGATCGTATTGGTTTATGCCGAGCCAAGAGGACTTAGATGCTTTGCTAATGGCATAATCACTGATTGAGGAAATAAAAATGCCCGCAAACTTGCGGGCATTTTTATTTTAGGACGAGCCAATCACTACAAATAATTAAGCTTCGATAGGCGAAGCCCAAAGGTCGTATTCGTCGGAGTGGTCGATTTCAACTTCAATAAAATCGCCGGGTTCACAATCGGTGAACTCATTTAAATACACCATGCCGTCGATATTTGGTGCATCGGCCATAGAACGTCCAATAGCGCCTTCTTCATCTACCTCGTCAATTAATACTGTCATGCGCTGACCAATACGACGAGCGAGTTTTCGTGTACTGATTTCTTGCTGCTTGGCCATAAATCGGTCCCAGCGCTCTTGCTGGATATCTTCTGGAACATGATCAGGTAAATCGTTGGCCTTAGCACCTTCGACTGGACTGTATTTAAAGCAACCCACGCGATCTAATTCTGCCTCGTCTAACCAATCCAACAGTATTTGAAAGTCTTCTTCAGTTTCGCCAGGAAAACCAACGACGAAGGTAGAGCGAATCACAAGTTCAGGGCAGATCTCACGCCATTTTTTAATACGTTCTAGCGTATTTTCTGCGTGCGCAGGGCGTTTCATTAACTTAAGAATATTTGGACTTGCGTGTTGGAAAGGAATATCCAAGTACGGCAGGATCTTACCTGCTGCCATCAGTGGAATAACATTGTCCACGTGAGGGTAAGGATAAACATAGTGTAGACGTACCCATACGCCCATTTTACCTAGCTCTTCACAAAGGTTGAGCATGTCAGTCTTGACCGGCTTGCCATCCCAAAATCCGGTGCGGAACTTCATATCTACACCATAGGCGCTGGTATCTTGAGAGATCACTAGTAGCTCTTTAGTGCCCGCAGCCACCAATCGTTTAGCTTCATCCAGTACGTCACCAATAGGGCGACTCACGTGCTTGCCGCGCATGTCTGGGATGATGCAGAAGGTACACTTATGGTTACAGCCTTCTGAAATTTTCAGATATGAATAGTGACGAGGGGTGAGTTTAACGCCTTGTGGTGGCACTAGATCGGTAAATGGATCATGTTTCTTTGTTGGTGGAACCCATTCGTGTACCGCTGTCATGACTTCTTCATAGGCCTGTGGGCCTGTGACGGCAAGTACTCCGGGGTTCTTTTCTTTAATGAGAAGGGCGTCCGCACCTTTACCCATACAGCCGGTAACAATGACTTTGCCGTTTTCGGTCATGGCTTCATTAATTGCATCTAGTGATTCTTGTTTGGCATCGTCGATAAAACCGCAAGTGTTAACAACCACGACATCGGCATCGTTGTATGTGTTAACGACTTCGTAGCCGTCTAATCGCAACTGTGTAAGGATACGCTCTGAATCTACTAGCGCCTTTGGGCAGCCGAGGGATACAAACCCTACCTTACCATTGCTTGAGCTTGGTATTACGGCACCTTCGGCCATAGGGATTGTAGAAATATCATCAGACATAGCAGAGCGCCTCACACGGGAAATGCACTGAATCTTATGATGTTCAGTGCAGTTATGAATATCGGGGCGGGATTGTACCGAGTTTGGGCGTGGGAGTCATCGACCGCTTAGCAGTCGATGTGAATCTAGCTGGCTTTGGGCAAGCTGCTCAATACTGTGCAGTTGCGGCCTTTTCCTTTCGCTTCATATAAGGCTTTATCAGCACGTTTGATCAGTTGATCAAAACGTAAGTCGCGATTGCTTAATTGGGCAACACCAATGCTGACGGTAATATCAATATTTGCCGGTTGAAGCTTTTCAATATCCTTACGGATTTCTTCAGCTTTGGCGATTGCTTGCTCTTCATTGCAGGGCTCTAAAATAACCAAAAACTCTTCACCACCAAAGCGCGTGATGGAATCTTCGACGCGGAACTGATCTTTTAGGAATTCACCAAGCTGTCTTAGCACAAGGTCTCCGGTTAAATGGCCTCGGGTATCATTAATACTCTTAAAATGGTCAATGTCGATGAGCAGGATCGACAACGGCGTTTTATGACGCCGTGATCGCGCTAGTTTTTGTCCAACCACTTCAAGCATATAATGCCGGTTAGTTAACCCTGTTAACTGATCAATCATGGCGAGTTCGTGCAGCTTGTCTTGCTGTTGCTTCAGGGTAATGTGCGTATCGACACGGGCAGACAGGATTAATGGCCTAATCGGCTTGGTAATATAATCTACGGCGCCCAAGCGTAATCCTTGCTCTTCATCACTGACCTCATCACGACCGGTAACGAAGATGATTGGAATAGACTTGGTTTCTGGTAGAGATTTTAGCTTTCGGCAAACGGCGAAGCCATCCATGTCTGGCATGACGACGTCGAGTAATATCAGGTCTGGCTTATGTTTGGTCGCGATAGCGATGCACTGCTCGCCAGATGTTGCAGCCTTGACCTGATATCGTTGTTCTAGAATAGCTGCCATTACCTGCAAATTTGTAGTTGAGTCATCCACAATCAATACAGTGACTTTAGCTTTAGTCATTTAGGCCGAAGTTCTTTAGTTTGCTATTGAGTCCCTTAAGAGTAGCTTGTGCTGCGAAAGTATCAAATTGCAGGATTTCGTTCGTCAGTTGCTGGCATAACCCCTCCAATTCACTATTGCATAACGGTAGGCGTAAAGGATTTAGGCTATCTGGGCTAATGTAGTCGTCTTGTTCTAATTTCTCTTTGAGATCTGCGAGAATCGGTAGGATCGCTTTGGTATTTTTCAGAGTGTCGGTTTTTGTTGCAGAAATTACTGGTGAGTCACTTGATTTTTTTATAAATAGTGCAAGAAACTGCTTGCTAGCTATCTCTAATTCCTCCCAAAGTTGAGGTAATTCCTCTTTTTGTTCAAGTCGCGCTGCCTTTTCCATTTTTGCGGCTATCTGCTGCAGTTGATTGGCCGATAAATTGCCTGCAACTCCCTTTAGCGTGTGTGCTGTATTGATTAACGTGATTAAGTCGTGATTATTAATGGCCGTGCGAATTTCGCGCATACGAATGGGTTGATCTTGGCAAAATAGATCGACCAGTCGATTTAATAACGATTCATTATTTAGCACACGATCTAGCGCGCCTCTTTTATCCCAAATCTTGACGTCGCGGCTACCTTGGATAGTTTCGGAGTTGGTAGTAAGTTGGTTTTTTTTTGTTTTAACGATTTGACCTTTTGTCATTGGTTGAATCCAAAGGCATATTTTTTCAATAAGTTTTCGAGGATCGACAGGTTTAGACAGATAATCATTCATACCAGAATTCAAACACTTATTTCTATCGCTCTCCATTGCATGGGCTGTCATGGCAATAATGGGAATATCTTTTATATGGAGGGTTGAGTTTCCTTGCCGTATCTCACGAGTAGCTTCATAGCCATCCATCACGGGCATTTGACAGTCCATCAAAATAAGTTGATAGGGCGATGTCGATGGTTTTGAAAGCATCTCTATTGCTATTTTTCCGTGTTCCGCAATATCTACTTGCAAGCCAAGTTCGAGCAAAATTTCACTCGCTACCAGTTGATTAACAGTATTATCTTCGACTAATAGAACTCGTTCACCATTAAATCGAATGTGATCAATGGTTGCATTATTTATCCCTCTTTCAGCAGTTAATTCTTGTTTCGACAGATAAGGACTCGTATGGCGTAATAACGTTAATAGTGAATCGGTTGTTGTTGGTTTCGTGGTATTGATATCGAAAACTTTGTGATCCATATTTTGATCGTTAACATCCAATTTCATGGTGCTTACGAGTGCGAGTTTCATAGTGCCTAATATAGGAATTTTTCTTATGTGATTGCACAATTGAACACCATCCATTCCGGGCATATCCATGTCGATAATGGCTGTGTCGAAAAGAGGGAGTTCGTCATCTAATTGCTGTTGACAAGTCGCTAAGGCTTGCAGGCCACTTGTGCATTCAACAACGGTACAACCCCATTGACGTAGCTGCGCTACAAGAATTTTACGATTACTATTATTGTCATCCACGACCAATATGTTGCGTTCTTTACAGTCTGATGGGATTTCGGGTAACCGAGTCGTAGCGCACTTATTTACCTTTACACTAGCAACGAATCGACTGCCTTCATTGGCTGCGCTGTTAAGGCGAATATCGCCGTCCATTAGATGACATAAATTTTTAACGATGGCGAGCCCTAATCCGGTCCCGCCAAATTTTCGAGTTGTGGATGAGTCTACTTGGCTAAACGCTTCAAATAGTTTGCTTTGCTTCTGTTTATCAATACCTATGCCCGTATCTTTTACATCTATTGATAACTGCCATTGGGTTGCATTGCTTGTTGTTAGGCTAACGCGAATAACGACTTCTCCGGCATCGGTAAATTTAATCGCGTTGCCTACCAAATTGGTTAGAATTTGTCGGATTCGTCCCGCATCACTGACGATGAAATCATCACATAAGTCCACTACGTCTAATATAAGTTCTAAGCCCTTCTCTTGGGCCATTGGCGCCATACCTTCGGTGAATTCTCCAAGCATAGTACGTAGATTGAATTCTATGTTTTCTAGCTCTAGCTTTTTGGCCTCGATTTTAGAGAAATCAAGAATGTCGTCGATTAAAGCTAGAAGCGAGCGAGCACTGCTCTGAGCTACATGGAGCCTATGTGCTTGGGTTTCGTTGAGAGGCGTATTTTTTAATAGCCCTAGCATACCTAGCACACCATTCATGGGCGTTCGAATTTCATGGCTCATACTTGCCAAAAATTCACTTTTTGATTTTGCTGCAGCTTCGGCTTCAGCTTTGGCTTCTACTAGCGCTGTTTCAGCCAACTTTTGCTCGGTAATATCGCGAAAACTCCAAACTCGACCTCTTGGAATGTGATGAATACTCATTGGTAGCGAGGATACTTCGATAGTACGACCGTCAAGGGTTTGTGCGATATCGAATGTGCCTTCTGTAGAATTAGATTGAAAATTAATATGATGTTTTGCTATTGAATTACCGTCAATTTGCTGCTTAACATGACGAAATATTTCTTTTGGATTATTAATTTCTTCCTGATTCGATAGAGCCCATATTGTGGAGAATTGTTGATTAAATCGCTCAATTTCTCCTTGGTTATTAACCACCAAGATTCCGTTATCGGTTGACTCTAGTGTTGATTCAAGTAGAGACAAAGTTTCAAGATTTTCTTGTTCTGCTCTCTTCTTATCGCTGACATCTTGAAATGAACCAAATAGGCGCACGCACTTGCCATTTTCAAACTCTGCCTCTCCGCGCGCAACGACCCAGAGCGCTGTCCCTTTGGCTGTGATTATTTCTAATTCTTCCGTCCAGGGATCTCCATCGATGATGGCGCGCTGTACTGTATTCGCGATCCTATCTCTGTTTTCTCCGGGTTTGTAAAAGCTAAGAGAGGTCTCCATGTCGGGAACAAACTCGTTGGAAACTTCATGAATTTCTTTGGTCATGGGGGACCAATAGAGTTCATTAGTAACTATATCCACTTCCCAGGCACCAATACGAGCTTGTTGACTCATAGCATTAAGTAAATTCTGTTGGCGGCTTAACTCTAAATCGCTTTCATGGCGTGAAAATTCATCACCGATCCATTTAGAAAATAGTTGAATTAAACTTAAATCATTATCGCTAAAGGGACGTTGACGTGCTTCTGGACCCGAGAAATTGATGGTGCCATAACGTACGTTATTGACAATCACAGGGGCTCCGATATACGACTCTAGGCCGAACCCCTGATAACAGGGGTGATCCTTAATATTGCTATTGCCTGCGTTGTGGTAGGCCAGAGGGGAGTTTGCCGCAAGTGTATGAGTGCAGTATGTATTGCCCAGTTCAAACTCATCGCCGGGTGTGATTTCATTGTTAGGCGTTATCGTGTAATCAACCGTGTATATTGGATCTTCAATATGACTAATAATCGCAATAGGCAAATTAAATATTGAGCGACCAAGTTCTAATATTTCATTGATTTTAGTTTTAAGAACAGTCGATCTATCCGCGGTAATCTCATGTAAACGCCTTACCGCTTCTAACGTTGTGCGTTGATCGGTTACGTCAGTTCTAATAGCGATATAGCCCTGAAGCTTATTTTCGCTATCGCGTAATGCAATAATTGTTGTATCTACCCAGTATAATGCCCCATCTTTGCGGCGATTACAGATTTCTCCGTGCCAAATTCCGTCCCGCTTTAAAGAAATAAACATGGTTCGAAAGAAATCTAAGTCGTGAATGCCAGACCGCAATAAGCGATGATTTTGACCAATGAGCTCTTCGCGAGAGTAGCCGCTAATATCACAAAACTTGTCATTAACGTGTTTAATGGTTCCATGGATATCAGTAGTAGCGACGATCGCATGTTGATCCAGTGCAAATTTCTGTTGCTGAAGTTGATGTAAGGTTTCCTCTGAAGGATTTACCTTACCCTGGGCAGGGGTCTGAATCGTAGCCATATTTGTCCTTTCCAGCGCTTTTACGTCTAATATCAATGGTTTAACAGTGAATAGCACTTAGTATAGTCAAGCCTCAGGATTGTGCAGGCCAACGACTTCATTGAAGCTGATCTCGGTTCTTCCGATAGGTGTGCTGTGCTAGCATCGGGAAACGATTCAATCAGGGAGAGGACTTTCCGTGAAATACCTAATGATGATTTTAGTAGTAGCGAGTAATGGCGCACTAGCAGGGCAGTATTATGAGTGTAAGGACGCACAAGGGAAGAAGCTGTTTTCACAGATGCCGTGTCCGAGTCAGTATGTCGATGAAGAAGTGAAGGTGTTTAAAGACGAAGGATCAAGCATGGCAGGTGAGGCCTCCCGTGAAGAAGCACCATTACGGCGTGATTATGCGCAAGAGCTATCAGATAGTAACAACTCTATCAGGCTTAATCGCCAGATTAAACGTTCAGAGAAGAAGCTTGAAATGCTTAGGCAGTCTTATGAACGCGATACATCGAAACTTAAGGTCGATGCCATGGAGATTAGCGGAGTTAACGCGCGTAATCGAGCTCAGCAGGTTATAGATCAAATTAATGCTCGCGAGACTAAGTACATCGCTGAGAGAAAGAAAGAGGCAGAAGCACTGGAAGCAGCGAAGAAAGCGTTAAAAGAACTTGAAAATTAATTTGACTAATGACTTCTTAGTAAGTGCTTAAGGCCGATGAATATGAGTATTTTGCAATGGCTTAATCCCCGTCGAATAGTTGATTATCTGCGCGTGTTTGATGAACAAGCCGAACAAGAACGCGTTGGTCTCGATCAACATAATGAGAAGCGTCGAGTATGGTATGTTATAGCTGTTGCGTGTTTATGCTTGTTATTGGTTCATTATGTTAAGTACAGCAATAATGTTTCACTGGTATTGACCTGGTGGGATGCTTTAACGGATTCGAACCTACAACGTTGGTATCGTAGTCATGAATATCGAGAATTAATCGGATATGTGTGGTGGGGGTTTTGGAATCTAGCCGGATTTCTTTTTATACCTATGCTAGCGATTAGGTTTATTTTACGTGATTCGTTAGCGAACTATGGTTGGCAAAAAGGCGATGTCGCTGCACATTGGCTTGGTTATGTTTTACTGGCATCTCCCATTCTCTGCTTCGCCGTTATAGCCAGTTTTGGTAATGACTTTTCGCGGCATTATCCCTTCTATAAAATGGCTCATGCCAGTTGGTTTGATCTACTTGCATGGGAAACTATATATATTTTGCAATTTGTTGCAGTTGAATTCTTTTTTCGAGGATTTTTAGTCAACGGCTTGCGACGCCAATTGGGCAGCTTAAGTATTGCTGTGATGTGTTTGCCCTATCTGATGTTGCACTTTCCTAAGCTATGGCCTGAGTCTTTTGGTGCTATTTTATTTGGCTTTTTTCTCGGCGTGCTCGCTTTACTATCGCGATCAATCTGGGGCGGGGTGGGGGTACATGTAGGCATTGCGTTAACGATGGATATCGCCGCGCTATTGCAAACACGCGGCTTACCTGACAGCTTTTGGCGTTAGTGGATCGAGGCTTTTGGACGCTTAGCGGCGTCCATTGAGTTCGTCTAACTGTTTTAACATCGTGCCCATGATTTGCTGGTAAAGCAGGTTGCCGCTATGAAGATCTTCAACCCCCATATCAATGCTAGGGTTGTCGTTAACTTCAATAATGACAGCGCGATCGCCACTTTCTTTTAGATCAACGCCGTAAAATCCATTCCCCATACACTTTGCCGCTTTAAGAGCTGTTTTAATCACTTTCTTCGGAACCTTATCAACCGCCATTGCGTCGGCGTTGCCGGAGCGATGAGATCGGGCGCTATGGTTATATATCTGCCAGTGACTTTTCGCCATAAAGTAGCGACAGGCATAAATCACTTGGTTATCCATGATGCCTATACGCCAGTCGTAATCGGTTGGCATAAATTCTTGTAGCAAAAGTAAGGCTGAGCGTTCGCTTAAGCGGTCGATGCATTCGACTAAGTCAGCGCGCGTTTTGGCCTTTTCTACACCAATAGAAAAAGAACCATCCGGTACTTTAACAATGATGGGAAGACCTAGGTCGGCAATAAGCTCGTCAAGATCGTTATCTAGTTTACCTATAATGAGCCGAGTTTTAGGGGTGTCTACTTCATAGCGATGTAAGCGCTCGTGCAGATATACTTTGTTGGAGCAACGCATGATGTCCGTTGGACTATCAATCACGAGCAAGCCGAGGTTCTCGGCATGCTGTGCTATTTGATAGGTGTGATGATCCACGCGTGTTGTTTCGCGAATAAATAGAGCATCGTACTCGCCAATGCGGGATGCATCTTTATGGGTAATGAAATCAACGTTTAGACCAATGTCTTTGCCTGCTTTTTCGAATGCCTTTAAAGCGCCTTTGTTCGACGGTGGCAACTGTTCGTCAGGATTAACCAATATAGCAAGGTCGTACTTATAGCGCTTGCTACTGCGACGATTGCGCCAAATTTTATGGCTGAAGGCGTCGAGTGCAGTGGCAAATTGGGTTTCAGCTGCTTCATCTAATTCGTCCAATGACCGAGCTTGGATGTTGCTAATTGTCCATACACCAGCCTGATGACGAGTAAGTGTTACGTCCAGAACAGGAAAGCCAAAGGTGTCGAATATGCGGCGGGCGACGCCTGCGAGTTCGTTGTTTTCGGTTTGGCCAAAGTAACAACGTAAATTGATACTGTCTTCGTTTTTTTGTTTTTTCCAAACGCCATCCAGTACTCGACCATGACGCAATGGTAGCGGTTGGCCTGCTTCAAAACTGTTCAATTCTCGGATAGCGCGTACTGATGGAAATACCTGACCGCCGCGAGCTTCTGCTAATAATGATCCGTAGTATCCAGAACTTAAATAGGAGTAATCACGGCATAGGTTAATCACGTAGCCTCGAGTCTCTGCAAAGTCACTCAGGTATTGCTCAATGGCAACCACTTGGTTGGTTGGATAATAAGGGCTCCAGTCGGTCAACTGGTCTAACAGTACGAGCAATGGTTTCATGAGGGGTCCAGAACAGACAAAGAATAAACAAAAAATCGATGTTCGATTTGTTCTTATACTAGGACTAAAAATCGCTCTATGCCAACAAAAACGCTGGTATTTTTGAATAAATTTTTCTGGTTCGACGAATGAAAAAAAAGAAACTGAACATCTTTTTTTTCATTCGGCGTAGGTCTATGCTCAGCGTTTTCCGGCGACCATTTTGCTGACGCCGCAGCCGACTGTTTTGGATGCTGTATAGGATGAATATGGAGCCTCGTTTGGCGACACTTGCTGATGTAGCCGCTCTTGCTGAGTTAGAGCAAGCGAGCTTCAGTGGTGATAGTTTATCTGCGCGACGTTTTCGGCATTTCATTCGCGGCGAGCACAGTGAACTCTGGTGTTTAGGTGATCCGATACAAGCCTATGCATTAGTGCTATTTCATCGCGGAACATCGTTGGCTCGCCTTTATTCTATCGCTGTTGATCCAGCCGCTAGAGGACGCGGTTTTGGCAGTCAGTTACTGCATTGTGTCGAGCAGCAGGCATTGCGACGCCATGTGTTGTTTATGCGTTTAGAAGTTCGTCAAGATAACATAGCCGCTAAAACACTATATGAATCTTCGGGTTATCGGATTATTCGTACGCTTAAGAGTTACTACGAAGACGGTGCCGACGGTTGGCGTTTAGAAAAGCATTTAAAACCTACTGTAGCCATCCCTCATGATTTGCCCTTTTACGCCCAGACAACGCCATTTACCTGTGGTCCATCTGCGCTGATGATGGCGCTTCATAGCATTGATCCTGACTTTACGATGACTCGCTTAGAAGAGCTTAATTTATGGCGTGAAGCGACAACGATATATCTCACGACTGGGCATGGTGGTACGTCTCCGCAAGGGTTAGCATTGGCAGCGCTTAAACGCGGTCACGACGTAACTATGTGGTTATCTGATCGCTCGATTGCGTTTTTAGACGGGGTGCGTAGCGAGCACAAACGCGAACTAATGACGCTAGTAGGTGAGGATTTTCAAGCCCGCTGTGATCGTGATGGCGTGACGACCGATACCGGTGTGCATACGGTTGCCGATTTGCGCTTAGCATTGGCGCAGGGGAACCGTATTTTATTGCTGATTAGCACTTATCGATTAAATCGTAATAAGGCACCTCATTGGGTATGGCTGGTTGCGATTGATGACGACTATGCCTATTTGAATGATCCTGACATTGATGAAGAGCTCGATCAGGTTGCAACCGACAATATGTATGTGCCGGTGAGCTTAGATAATTTTGGCGCTATGATTCAGTACGGAACGAAGCGATATATGGCCGCGCTTCTTATTCGATAGCTTGAATATACTGGCCAAGGATCAATTAGCTTCGTGGATGTAGGGTTCTTCTTTACTGCCATCCACGAGTTCATCGAGTTCTGGTGCGCGACCTGCTCGTAGAGCAACCCAAGCGGCGACGTCTTCACGCCATTCTTCCATTGGCCGTAATTTAGGGGCGGCGAGTAATTTCGCTTCTGTACCTCGGCTAGCAAAAACCAAGATGTGTTCAACTTTGTACGCTCGTAATGCCATCGGTGTCACCTTACGTTAGACGCGCGCAGTTATAACAAACCAGCCGTCATTGGGCCAGCCTTGATGAGACGATGTCTACTCACTGTCATGCAGGGTAAAGCCGTTGCGAAATGGCAGTAAGGTTTTGGCATCGCGTTGATAAGCTAATATGTGTTGGCGTTCTTCTGCTAAAAAATTATCTACGGCGTCGTGGAATTGCGAATGTACTAACCAGTGAGCGCTGTGGGTCAGCATAGGTTCAAAGCCGCGACTGATTTTATGTTCGCCTTGGGTGCCGGGGTCGAAGTGACCGATACCTTGTTCAATACAGAATTCAATCCCTTGGTAGTAACACGCCTCGAAATGCAGAGAATCGAAGTCGTCGATGGCTCCCCAATAACGCCCATAAAGGTTGTCGTCATCGTAAAAACACAAAGCCGCTGCAATTGGCTGTTCGTCTTTATGTGCTAGCACCATCATCATTTGTGAATTCATCGTAGATCGCAATTGTTGAAAGAAGGCCTGATTCAAATAGCCTTGCGAGCGACGGCGTAAATACGTGATTTGATAACATTGGTAAAAGAACGCGACATGCTCAGGCGTTATTTGTTCATGGGTGAGGCGCGTCATACGAATGCCTTGTGCAGCAATTTTTTCTCGTTCTTTGCGCACGGCTTTGCGCTTGCGGCTGGTGAACTGATTTAAGTATTGGTCAAAGTCTTGATAGGCGCGATTGTACCAGTGAAACTGGCACGCATTACGGATCAAAGAAGCTTGATTATTATCTGTCTTAAATTTTTTAACTTGTGCGAGCGTATTCGTTTCGGGGAAATTGATATGCCATCCCGATAATCGTTTTGTTAGGCAGTATTCGCTGATGGCTGCTAGAGCATCAGGCCATAGAGATTGATCACCGATTAAACGCGGCCCAGTAGCTGGGGTAAAAGGAATAGCGGCTAAAAGTTTAGGGTAGTAGGCTAATCCATTGCGCTGATAGGCATCGGCCCAACTCCAGTCAAAAACATACTCGCCGTAACTGTGCTCTTTTATGAAGGCGGGCATAGCCGCGATTAATTGCTGGTTTTCAAATGCCGCGAAGTAGGCCGGTATCCAGCCGCTGTCGTCACCAATGCATTCAGTGTTTTCGAGTGCTGCGAGGAAATCGTAGTCTAAAAAAGGATAACGAGTATCTCGTAACGCTTGCCATTGAGGGCGCGATAACTGAGTGATACTGCCTACTTGTTCGAAACTCGCCATAAATCAGTGACCTGCTGCCTGAGTACACCTATCATTAGAGCTATCATATAGGTTTTGTTGAATGTGTTTGGAGAGTGATTATGTTCCGGTTAGATGAACGCCTGCAAGGTGATACCGTATTGGTAGGTCGCTTGCCGCTATGCCAAGTGCTGTTGATGAACGATAGCCGTTATGTGTGGTTGATTTTGGTGCCTGCGCGCAATGACGTGTTTGAGTATTATCATTTGTCGGCGCAGGAGCGTGCGCAGTTGATGGAAGAATCGACTTGGGTCGCAGAAAAATTAGCCGATCATTTTGCTGCTAAATCGATGAATATTGCCGCATTGGGTAATGTTGTTCCGCAGTTGCACGTTCATCATGTGGTACGTTTTGCTGATGATCCAGCTTGGCCGGGCCCTGTTTGGGGTCATAGTCCGGCAGTAAAATACAGTGCCGAGCAGTTAGAAGAGCGTGTTGCAGAGGTGAAAAACTTATTATCGAGTCATTTTGCATCCGATTTATATTCGGCAAACGATGAAGAAAATACGGTTTATTGGTAACACAGAGGCTTAGCTATGCGTATTTATCGCCAGTTTATGAATAACCGATTGCGTAATTTTAATTATTTGATTGCGTGCGAGGAAACTGGACAAGCTATCGCGCTTGATCCATTTAATGGTGAGGCTATGTTGGCATTGGCTCAACAAGAAGACTTGACGATTAAATTGATCATTAATACGCATGAGCATCATGATCACATTGAAGGCAACCCCGTTATTCAAGCGACAACGGGTGCTGATATATGGGCGCACAAAAATGCATTAGGGAAAATTCCTAACCAAAGTCGTGGTTTAGTGGCAGGGGATGTGATTGAGGTGGGCAGCATCCATTTAACCGTACTGTTTACCCCCGGTCATACGCCTGTTCATTTGTGTTTGTTAGCGAATGAGAATACGGCAGAACCGGTATTATTTTCTGGGGATACTTTATTTAATGCGTGCGCCGGTAATTGCTATAACGGCGGAGATGTCGATGTAATGTACGATACCTTTGTATCACAGCTGATGCCGTTACCCGATAGTACTCTGATATACCCCGGTCATGATTACATGAAAACAAACTTGGAATTTGCCCGCGCTCGCGAACCTAGCAATAATATGATCAGTTATTGGCAAGATCAGGTATCGGCATTCGCCCCCGATGAGATGCCCATCATGACGCTGGGCGAAGAACGACAATATAATCCATTTTTACGATTGCACGAGAGGGCTATTCGCGAGCAACTGGAAAAAGAATTTCCTCATTTAGGATTAGGCGATCGTGATGTGTTTAAAGCTTTGCGAGCTATGCGTGATAAATGGTGAGGAGTAAGTATAAAAAAAGCGGCTTTCGCCGCTTTTTTTATGCTTCTTTTTTCAAAGATGCAAATTACAGAGTCATGTCTTTTAGCTTTTTCAGCGGCAACACTTTCAAACGAGTGGTGGCTGGTTTAGCAGCAACGTCCATCGTTTCGCCTGGGCGGAACGGGTTTGGTACGTTTTTACGCGCTTTTTGAGCTGGCTTCTTAATGGTCTTAATCTTCAATAGGCCTGGTAGGGTGAATTCGCCTACAGCACGCTTCTTGATGTGACGTTCAATCACGATGCCCAGCTCTTCTAAAACTGCATTCACTTCCTTACGAGTAAGGCCTGTGTTTTCAGCAATTTCATTTAGAATCTGAGTTTTGGTGTACTTGTCTTTTAAAGCAGTAACTTTGCGTGCAGCTGGAGCTGCGGCAGGTGCAGCAGTCGTCGCAGGGGCTTTTTTCACAGCCATAGTGTATTCCTTGTTATCAATATACCGGAAGAGCGTCACTCGAAAACCGAGAGGCTCAACGATTCTTATGCAAAAAAGAGAGGCGTGCAAGCGGCAAACCCCTATTTTTTAGGGCTTATGTCACCAATTAGCCCATCTTTTTTAAGAACCAAGCAAATACGTCGCTGTATTTCACTGGTACGATACGTTGAATACGATCCATGAGGCGAGCATCTGGTCCAATTAGAATGCGACGCTTACCGCCTTTGACGCCATTTAGGATCACTTCCGCGGCCTGTGCCGGAGTCGTGCGAGCCAGCTTTTCAAATTCCTTCGCTTGTTGCTCTAACGACTTATCGCCGGTCATTGATGTTTTCATTCGACCATTGTTAACGATATTCGTTTTGATACCGCCAGGATGCACAGTGGTGACGAATACGTTGGTGTTATTTAACTCTTGGCGTAACGATTCAGTGAAACCACGAACCGCAAATTTGGTCGCGTTATAAGCTGACTGGGTCGGTAGGGCGATAATCCCGAAGATGCTTGAAACGTTGACGATGGCAGCTTCTGGACGTGCTTTTAATAGCGGCAAGAAGGTTTTGGTGCCGTAAACAACCCCCCAGAAGTTGATATTTACAATCCATTCCATATCTTCATACGTCATACGTTCAACGGTTTCAGATAATGCAACGCCCGCATTGTTGATGATCATGTCAACCTGGCCATGATCTTCTAACACCTGTTCGGCATAGGCTTCAAACGCTGCTCGATTAGATACATCGAGCGTATGCAGGGTTACTTTACCTTTGCCATGCAGAGTACTGCGGGTTTCTTCTAAACCATTCATATTAACGTCAGATAGCGCGAGGTTTGCGCCTTGCATGCTGAGCTGTTGTGCTAATGCACGGCCAATACCTGACGCCGCGCCAGTGACAACGACGACTTTATTTGCGAATGATTGCATGGATAGATTCCTTCGAAATTCTTTGTTGTTGTGTTAGTGAAGTTGAGATGCAGACTACAGGAGCCACGGGGCATCTCAAGGTGCATTTACGTCGTAGTTCGGCGTTTTTGCTGCAATTACCCGTTTAACAGCACCTTTTGTTGCAACTTGCCTTAACAGCTAGCCGTTCTATTCGCTATAATGCCACGCTTATTTATTGATGCTCGCTGTCCTACGTTCAGGAATGTTTGTTACAGTGAGTCGCGGTCGACGCTGATACTGGGTCGAATCGCACCGAGAATATACAAGAATGCATAGGGCGCCCCTAAGGTGTTGGCCCTCAACTTATGACTACTGATGCAGGACCAAGCAATGCGCACTCACTATTGTGGTGATATCAACGAAGCTTTGATCGACCAAACCGTAACTTTCTGTGGCTGGGTGCATCGTCGCCGTGACCACGGTGGTGTGATTTTCCTTGATGTGCGCGACCGCGAAGGTTTGGTGCAGGTAGTATTCGATCCCGATACCATTGAAGCGTTTAATACTGCCGACAGTGTCCGTTCGGAATTCGTTATCCAAATCACTGGCCGCGTTCGCGCTCGCCCAGAAGGCACTACAAACGCGAACATGCGCACCGGTATGATTGAGATCTTAGGTAAAGAGATCACAATCCTAAATAAGGCCGTAACTCCGCCGTTCCCGCTAGATGGTTATAGCGATGTGGGTGAAGAAGTTCGTTTGAAATACCGCTACATGGATATGCGTCGTCCAGAGATGCAAGACAAGCTGCGTTTCCGTTCGAAAGTAACCTCATCTGCGCGTCGCTATTTAGAAGATAACGGTTTCTTAGATATTGAAACCCCGATTCTGACTCGTGCTACGCCAGAAGGTGCGCGCGATTATTTAGTGCCTAGTCGTACGCACGAAGGCTCGTTCTTCGCATTGCCGCAATCACCACAGTTGTTTAAGCAGTTGTTGATGGTTGCTGGTTTCGATCGTTATTACCAAATTGCTAAATGTTTCCGCGACGAAGATTTGCGTGCTGATCGTCAGCCTGAATTTACTCAGATCGACGTTGAAGCTTCTTTCATTAATGAAGAAGACATCATGGGCCTTGCCCAAGGCATGATTAAGCAAATTTTTGAGAAAGAATTGAATGTGGATTTGGGTGATTTCCCTCGCATGCCATTCTCAGAAGCCATGAGCCGTTACGGTTCAGACAAGCCTGACTTGCGTATTCCAATGGAAATCGTCGATATTGCTGAATTCCTGCAAGATATCGAATTCAAAGTATTCGCCGGCCCAGCAAAAGATCCTAAAGGCCGTGTTGCAGCACTTAAAGTGCCGGGCGGTGCAGAGTTAAGTCGTAAGCAAATCGACGACTACACTAAGTTTGTTAGCATTTATGGTGCTAAAGGTCTGGCGTGGATCAAAGTTAACGAAATCGAAAAAGGTGTAGAAGGCCTGCAGTCGCCAATCATCAAGTTTATCGGCGATGACAACACCATGAAGATTATGGATAAGTTGGGCGCTAAAAACGGCGACATCGTATTCTTTGGTGCCGATAGCACAAAAGTTGTAAACGAAGCGTTAGGTGCATTGCGTTGTAAAATTGGTGAAGATCTCAACATGTACACCGCAGAATGGGCGGCATTATGGGTTGTTGATTTCCCAATGTTTGAAGAGAACTCAGACGGGTCTATCTCTGCGTTGCACCATCCGTTTACTGCACCGTCATGCAGTGCTGAAGAGCTACAAAATGCGCCTCTTGAAGCATTATCTCGTGCTTACGATATGGTACTTAACGGTTGTGAGTTGGGCGGTGGTTCAATTCGTATTCATGATGAATCTATGCAGCACACAGTATTTAAAGTATTGGGCATTAGCGAAGAAGAACAACGAGAGAAGTTCGGCTTCTTATTAGACGCATTAAAATTCGGCGCACCCCCACACGGTGGTTTGGCGTTCGGCCTAGATCGTTTGATCATGTTGTTGACTGGTGCTCAATCTATTCGTGAAGTCATTGCCTTCCCGAAAACTCAGTCGGCGGCCTGCGTTATGACACAAGCACCGGGTGAAGTAAGCAACCTACAGTTGCGTGAGTTGCATATCAAACTGCGTGAAAAAGCGAAGCCAGTGGCTGAGTAATACTCACCATTCAGCTCGTTAAATAAGAAAGGCGCCTCGGCGCCTTTTTTATTGAATTGATTTCTCAGCATCAACTCAAAGCATTAGTCGGTGTCAGACTGACTATCGTGACTTTGTCACCATTTTGAAAATCATTGGCCTAGTCGCAACAAACTGCTCACTGCTTGCGGCATTGCACTGGTTAAACGCAAACTCCTCTCGTTAAGCTCCTAAATCTTCTCCGTAGTGATGCGGGAGGACCAATAACACCATTCTCATTAAAGGGATATTTATGAACAATCCGAGATACTCTCGCCTGACGAAAGCCATATTGGCTACGACCGTCGCAGTGACCTTAGGGCAGGTTGCTAATGCCGCCGCAGACGTTGATATAGATGATGACGGCCTAATTGAAATCAGTACGTTACAACAGCTCGATTTAATGCGTTACGACCTTGCTGGTACAAGCTTGGCGATAGCACAGGTTGTCCTGCCACTGGCTGTAACGGTTATGAGCTGGTTAATGATCTGGACTTCGATACCAACGGCAATGGCGTTGCCGACGCAGGTGATGAGTTCTGGAATAATGGTTTGGGGTGGACACCGATAGGTTGGATATCTCGGTATTCTATTTCAAATTTTACTGCGATATTTGAGGGAAACTCGCACACAATTTCTAATCTTTACATGTCTGGATTTAATAGTAATTACGCCGGGTTATTTAGTAAGGTAATTAACGCAGAATTTAGAAATATCGAATTGGATAGTCCAAAAATTCTAGCCAATGGCGTTCAGTCTCGTAACTATGTCGGTAGTCTAGCTGGTTATGCCAAAGGCTCAATACTAAATAATATTTCAGTAAATAATATTACAGTGGAAGGGTATAGCTCTGTTGGAGGCGTCATTGGTTCGTTCAAGGATGCTATATCTGCAACGGATATAGCGGTCACTGGTACGTTGAATACCTATTCGAATACGGGGGGGATTTTTAGTTCTGCAATGGGTGTGTCTCTCGGTAGTTTATTAGTGTTAGAGAATCTTAGTTTCAATGGCACTATTTCGACAGACGACAATGCTGGAGGAGTTGCATCAATAATGAGTTTTAGCAGTCTTACTAATTGTACTATCAGTGGCGAGGTTTCTTCTTATGGTTTTAGTAATGGTGGTGTAGCTTCACTTGTAGCTGATTCAACTGTTAGCCAATGTCAAGTGCAAGCAGATGTTATGGCTAAGCAGGAAGTAGGCAGTCCATTTACAACTACATCTTATTTCACGGGTGGATTTTTTGGGGATATGAGAAGTTCGCAATTAACTCGTTCTAGCTTCACTGGGAATATTCAATCTATAGATCGTTATGTCGGTGGGGTAACCGGTGCCATTTCGGGTAGTTCAGTTATTCAAGATGTTTCTGTTAGTGGAAACATTAATGCAGATGATTGTTGTACCGGAGGAATTGTAGGGGCTGCGGTTTCTTATATCGATTACGATTTAACGTCTGTTGAAATTGATAATGTTATTGTTACAGCAACGATTAACTCGGGTGCTAGTCAGTGGGCGGCAGGCATACTAGGCTCTAATTGGGCGTCTGCTGAATTGGTTGAGAGTGCATTTAACGTAACAGATACTTATTGGGATGCTGATTTAGCCAGCGGTTTGCCAGCATCAGTCAATAATATTCCTATGGGCGGTGACGGCAAGTTAACCTTCGAACTTCAGTGCCCAACATCACCGGGTGATGTAAGCTGTGATCCAACGATCTTCGCCGATTGGGATGAGAGTATTTGGTATTTCGGTAGCTCAGATGAATATCCTCGCTTAATTGGTGATATTGATGGTGATAGCTATCGCGATGATATTGATGTCGATGACGACAACAATGGTTTAATCGAAATATTCACGCTGCAACAGCTCGATCTTATGCGTTATGACCTTGTCGGTACAAGCTTAAATGGTGATAGCACAGGCTGCCCTGCTACTGGCTGTAATGGTTATGAGCTAATGAATGATCTGGACTTCGATACCAACAGTAACGGAATCGTCGATGCGGGTGATGAATTCTGGAATAATGGGGCAGGTTGGATACCCGTAGGTTGGAATACACCATATTCAATAGATAATTTTTCTGCAATATTTGAAGGTAATTTCCATGCGATTTCTAACTTTTATATATCTGGCTTTGATAGTGATTACGCCGGGTTATTTAGTAAGGTAATTAACGCAGAATTTAGAAATATCGAATTGGATAGTCCAAAAATTCTAGCCAATGGCGTTCAGTCTCGTAACTATGTCGGTAGTCTAGCTGGTTATGCCAAAGGCTCAATACTAAATAATATTTCAGTAAATAATATTACAGTGGAAGGGTATAGCTCTGTTGGAGGCGTCATTGGTTCGTTCAAGGATGCTATATCTGCAACGGATATAGCGGTCACTGGTACGTTGAATACCTATTCGAATACGGGGGGGATTTTTAGTTCTGCAATGGGTGTGTCTCTCGGTAGTTTATTAGTGTTAGAGAATCTTAGTTTCAATGGCACTATTTCGACAGACGACAATGCTGGAGGAGTTGCATCAATAATGAGTTTTAGCAGTCTTACTAATTGTACTATCAGTGGCGAGGTTTCTTCTTATGGTTTTAGTAATGGTGGTGTAGCTTCACTTGTAGCTGATTCAACTGTTAGCCAATGTCAAGTGCAAGCAGATGTTATGGCTAAGCAGGAAGTAGGCAGTCCATTTACAACTACATCTTATTTCACGGGTGGATTTTTTGGGGATATGAGAAGTTCGCAATTAACTCGTTCTAGCTTCACTGGGAATATTCAATCTATAGATCGTTATGTCGGTGGGGTAACCGGTGCCATTTCGGGTAGTTCAGTTATTCAAGATGTTTCTGTTAGTGGAAACATTAATGCAGATGATTGTTGTACCGGAGGAATTGTAGGGGCTGCGGTTTCTTATATCGATTACGATTTAACGTCTGTTGAAATTGATAATGTTATTGTTACAGCAACGATTAACTCGGGTGCTAGTCAGTGGGCGGCAGGCATACTAGGCTCTAATTGGGCGTCTGCTGAATTGGTTGAGAGTGCATTTAACGTAACAGATACTTATTGGGATGCTGATTTAGCCAGCGGTTTGCCAGCATCAGTCAATAATATTCCTATGGGCGGTGACGGCAAGTTAACCTTCGAACTCCAATGCCCAACAGTCCCAGGCGATGTAAGTTGTGATCCAACCATCTTCGCCGATTGGGATGCCACCGTTTGGGATTTCGGTACTTCTACCGATTATCCAGTACTGCGGTAAGGTGTTTATCTAACTAAGTGCAAACTTGGTAGGTGAAAAATTAAACAGGCGCTTCGGCGTCTGTTTTTTTATGTCGATTGTTTTGAGGCTTTTCTTCTGCGTTGGTACGGTTGAAATAGTCTTTGTGGTAATGTTCATCAGTGCTGCCGGAACCCTATTTAGCCTCGGCGGTTATTCTCATCTTAAATAGGAATGATAATTATGAAACACACCGTATTAGCTCTTATCATGGGCACAGCATTAGCTTTGCCTGTATACGCCGACGATTCTAAGCAATTGACGCCAGAGCAAGTCGAAGCAATTAAGCAAAAGCGTGATGAAATGCATCCTGAAATGAAAGGCAAAAAGGCCGAGATGGATGCTAAGAAAGCAGAAATGGATAGTAAGCGCGCTGAGCTAGAAGCTCGTAAAGCAGAACGCGAATCCATGGAGAAAAAGAAAGCTGAGTTGGATGGTAAAGCTGGTAAGAAAGCCGAGATAGAAAAAACAAAAGCTGAACGTGATGCAAAACGCGCTGAACTTGAAGAGCGTAAAGCTAAGCGTGAAGAAATGGATTCAAAACGTGCAGAGCTTGAAGATCGTAAGGCTAAGCGCGAAGAAATGGACGCAAAAAAGGCTGAACTTGAAGAGCGTAAGGCGAAACGCGAAGAAATAGAAGCTATGGAAAAGAAGCGTGCCGAAGTAGAAGATCGCGCTAAAAACGAAGCGGCACCTGCAAAAGAAGCTGCAAATAAAGCAGAGAAAGAAGAAAAGAAAGAGAAAAAATGGTGGCAGTTCAGTGAATAATGACTGAATTATCATCCAATAAAAAACCCGCATAATGCGGGTTTTTTATGGTTCAAAAATCGTTCAGTAATTACTGAGCTTGATAATCGAACATAGAGAACCAGCTTTCCGCTACATGAGAGTCGTGCTCTGCACCATTAAAGTAGCTTTCTGCGGCTTGGTTATTTTTTAGCTGCACTTCTAAGAACGCAGTTACTAGAGTGCGGAACTTAGCTTTTTGATCTGGGTTGCTGCTGCCGTACCAGTCAAAGTGGCTAGCACCAGTATAAATTGCCAAACCTCGCTCGATATTGGTTGGCAAAGAGGCGTAGAAAACATCACTGTAGTAGGCGAGTTCGTCGTTTTCACTGCCTAGCACCAGCATCGGTTCTTGAATGTTTTCGTATGCAGGTGAGTATTGACCTAACCAAGGTGCTAGTGCGATAGCGCTCTTATAGCCGGTCCCCATTTCTCCAGCTGCTAGTAATACGCCGCCGCCGCCCATAGAAAAGCCCATAAGGTTACGGTTATCAAGATCAATTTCGCCTTTGATAGGGCTGCCAGTGCGGCTATTTTCAGTTGCCAACATGTCAAAACCACCATGTTGTGCTGTTGCCCATACTGGTGGAAATCCTAAAGTGTTAGTTGGTGTCATGGTGATAACAACGTAACCATGAGTGGTCAGATGCTCAGACAGCCATTCCATTTGTTCTTTAGTATTAGTAAAGCCGCCAGTTAACGTAGTGGCAGGGTACGGGCCATCATTCAGATCGCAAGGGTAAGTAATACGCGCAGAAGCATAGGTATCAGAGGCTATGCCATTTTCGTATGAGCATACTTCGTAGGTACCTGGGTTGGTAAGATCTTGTGCGGTTGGATCAGTGGGTTCAGTTGGAGTGCTGCCACCAAAACAACCTTGAAGAAACGCTGCACATGCAATCGGTGCAATACGGAAAGCGGTTAAATATTTCATACCTGACCCTGCTATTTTTATAATTAGTAGGGCCAGAATACGGATCTTAAGTGTGACGTCATTCGCTTTTTTCGACTTTTTCTAAAGTAGTCCCATCGGGGTACATAATTGGCCATATATGACGATGAATCACAGAGTTTCGGTGATCATTAGGTATCAATAGGAGCAATGGCTAGTTCCGTTCGATACCCTAATGAGCTATCTGATGTCACCGCGCAAGGATAGTACACGTTCTTGTAAATATTCCGGTGACGCATCCATGGGCTGAACTTGGTCGCCTGCAATCAGCTCTACTCGTGACCAAAAGCGACGCGGCATGCGGGTGAGGGCTGGGCTACCTTTATGGCTGAAAAAGCTACCCCATAAACCACGCAATGCCATAGGTATAACGGGCACGGCATCACTTTCCAAAATTTTGCTTACACCATTACGGAAAGTGTCCATTTCTCCGGTGGTTGTCAGCTTTCCTTCTGGAAATATACACACCACTTGGCCATCACGTAATTCTTCAGATATGCGTTGGAACGCCATTTCATACGCTTCAGGGTCGGCTTTCTTGGAGTCTATTGGTATGGCTTTGCCAGTACGGAAAATAAAGTTGAGAACGGGGATGTTAAAAATGGGCTTAAACATTACAAAGCGAACAGGGCGTCGACAAGCCCCGCCGATAATTAAGGCATCCATAAACGAGACATGATTACACACGAGTACGCATGGGCCTTCTTGCGGAATTTTATGCAAGTCGGTATGAGTAACACGGTAAATAGTATGGGTGATCATCCAGATTAAAAAGCGCATCGCGAATTCTGGAATCACGGTATATATGTAGATAACAACCAGAGCATTCAGTATCGCCAGCAAGGCGAAGAACTCCGGAATGCTCCAATCAAATATACCTAACAGTACAAAGGCGGTTGCTGCTGAAAGTACCATAAATAGAGCGTTCATAATGTTGATCGCGGCGATTGTCCGCGAACGATGTGCTTCTTCTGAACGTTCTTGCACCATGGCATACAGTGGCACGATGTAAAAACCGCCAAAAATACCGATCAAAGCAAAGTCTGCGATAACGCGCCAAGCACCCGCCTGGCTAATAAATGTCTGAGCGTTAATAAGCTCGGTTCCGGCCGCGATAAGTGGATGGAAATATAAATCCAAGCCGAAAATAGTTAATCCGATAGAGCCAAACGGTACTAAGCCCAGTTCAACTTTATGTCCAGATAAACGCTCACAAAGTAGAGAGCCTAGGGCGATACCGATAGAGAAGGTGGCGAGAAGAACGGTCACTACACTTTGATCACCGCCAAGGTTTAAACGCGTAAATCCATAGAGTTGCGTTAGGTAGGCAGCACCTAAAAACCAAAACCAAGAGATTGCCATAATGGCTAAAAAGACGGGTTTATTAGTGCGACTAAAAGCAACCGTCCGCCACGTTTCGGTAAAAGGATTGAAGTTGATTTTAATATCACTGCCTAACGATGGCGCACTAGGTATTTTACGGCTAGTGATATACCCCAGTACGGCGATAGCGATAATAATGGCGCCAATAATCTCTGGACCTTGGTCGCTGATAGCGAACAGGCCCGCTGTAATCGTGCCGAGAAGAATCGCAAGGAAAGTACCCATTTCTACCAAGGCATTGCCGCCCACTAATTCATCGGAACGCAAGTGCTGAGGAATAATGCTGTATTTCGCTGGGCCAAAGAAGGCCGACTGTGTGCCCATTAAAAATAGCAACAGCATTAAGCCCCATGTGTAACCCATTAAGAAACAAGCACTGCCAAGTATCATAATGACGATTTCAAGCAATTTGACGTAGCGAATTAAATGAGACTTCTCATACTTGTCAGCCAATTGTCCTGCCAGCGCAGAGAACAAAAAGAAGGGCAAAATAAAGAGGAGGGCACCAAGATTATTCATCAAGTTAAGATCAAGTCCCGAGCTTAATAAGCCGAAGGTCACCATGGCCATCAACGAATTTTTAAACACGTTGTCGTTAAATGCGCCTAAAAACTGGGTCCAGAAGAAGGGGGCAAAACGACGAGAACCCAATAGAGCGAATTGCGAATGTTCGCGCGGGGCAGGATTGTTGAGTGGCTGTTTGTTTTGGCCTTCCATGTGCGTTCCTTGTGAAATTGTTATTAGCTAACCAGATTATCTATCTTACGTTGCTTCGTGTCAGTAGGCTTATTTGTCTTGGATATTTGCCGCGAGGTGCAAATCAATGTGTTGAGCCTGATAGCACCAAAGTATGTGTTCGTCGGTTTCGCTGCGGAAACGTCTTGTATAAGTATGTTGGAACGGCGTTTCCAGAACATTGTGTTGAATGAATTGAACCTCGCCTTTCTCATCTTGCTCTCGCCAGCAAATCATTCCAGCTTTGTCTCTATAAAACAGCAAATCGCCTAAACTCCAGCCTAAATCGGAGGTTTCTTTTACTGAAATATCGTTATTCGTGCGGATGCGTTCAATGGATGCAGAAATTGAAAATTTGTCATTTTTCCATTCGAGAATTTGCAGATCGGTTGGGTAATTTAACGGGTTACCACGGCGATCCGTATGCTGCAGTCGAATAATAAGTTGATAATGGAGCATGATGTGCGCACTGAATTTGAGTAAGGCGACATTATATCAGTTACAGATCCGGCCACCCACCGACACTGGCGGTTATGAACCTTGGCCCAACGTGCAAACCTGCTTAAATGGTTCTCAGTGAATAACAAAAAATTAGCTTTAAGGTATTTCTATGAATCTCATTGGCAAAATTGTTCTCGTAACCGGCGCAGGCAGTGGTATTGGTCGTGAAACCGCCAAAGCCTTTGCAAAGGAAGGGGCTAAGCTCGTGCTATGTGATATCAAACCCGAAGCCGTGGCCGAAACTGCGGATCTTATCGGTAGCGCGGTGGTTCTTACTGACGTTGTTGATGTTTCCAGTAAGGATGGGATGAAGGCGTTTGCTGAGCGCGTATCTGCAGAAGTCGGCGTTGTCGACGTATTGGTGAATAATGCCGGTGTTGGCTTAGCCGGTGGTTTACTGGATGTATCGGAAGAAGACCTAGAGTGGGTGATGAACATCAATCTTTGGGGCGTCATGCACGGCTGCAAACAGTTTGTACCGAAAATGGTAGAGCGTAAGCAGGGTGGGCATATCGTTAATGTCGCATCGGCTGCCGGTTATTATGCGTCTGCGGGTATGTTGGGATACAACACATCCAAATTTGCAGTATTTGGTTTTACTGAGGCGTTGCGTGAAGATATGCGTCCATTCGGTATTGGCGTTACTACCGTATGTCCGGGGGTTGTACATACCAATATTATTAATGAAACCCGTATGGCGGGGGCGGCTGATGAAGCAGGCATTCGCAATAAAATTGATAAAATTTATGCCAAACGCGGTTATGGCCCCGATAAAGTTGCTGCGGCGATTGTTAAGGCCGTGAAAAAGAATAAAGGTATATTACCGGTCACTCCGGAAGCTTGGGTAATGTACGTTATGAATCGAATTTCCCCCGTATTTTCGCATTGGCTATTTGGCAAAGTGGAGCGTGCTTCAACTCCTGAAACAGCGGGTTCTTCATTCACGCATCCGCAATATAAACGCTGACTAAAGCGCGAAGTGCTGCCATTGTGACAGCACTTCTATTTCTACCGGACTTACTCGTTATTGCTGAATATTCAATTCGTAGCGACTCAATAATTCCTCATTTTTGCCAACGTCTTCTCGTATGGTCTCAAGACGTTTGGCCGCTGACTTATCACCCTTTAAATACAGATCAAACCAAGCAATTGCCATGGCTTTATAGCTTTCACGATTGGTGGTGATTTCTGCCCGATACCATTGTTGATGACGACCATTGCGATAAACAGCCAGCGCATTATCAACTCCAGCGCTGGTCACTCGGCCGTAGATCTCCTCAATAGACTCGTTGGTTACGAGTAAGTCTCGATCTCCAGCAATAATCATGGTGGGTACTGCAACGTTTACTTTTAAGCGATCTTCCGCTTTCAAAAATGGTGCAAATGCCGCTAATGCTTTCACGTCTTTTTGCAGTTCACTACCGGCTAGTAGGGTCCCGCCACCGCCCATGGAGAAGCCAGCGATGCCGCGGCGTTCGATATCGATTTTGCCTTTTAATGGGCTGTCGATTCGGTTGTTTTCTGCGATGAGTGTTTTTTGTCCGCCAAGATGAGCCGTCGTCCATTGCGGTACGTCGCCGTAGATATCAATCGGGGACATGGCGAGTACAACGTACCCTGCATCGGCCATTGCTTCGGCCATCCACTGAAGATTCCGATAAGTGTTGTTGTAGCCTGCAGTAAGGGTGGTTGCAGGTGTTGGCGCTGATAGCTCACATGGGTAAAAAAATACGGCCTCTTTATAGGCATCGGTAGCGGGCATTTCGTGTTGGCAAGTCTGAGCCAGAGCTTTTACCTGAATTGAACTTAGAATGAGTGCTAGCAGTAATCGCATGGGCAGACGTGTAAATTGGGTTGTCATACGTGTTCCATCTTTTTATTGTTTTTAAGTAATGATTTATATGAAACCTAAACGGCTTGAAGAAGAGTTGCAACTTTCTATTCATAATAAAAAAGCCCGCTAGTTTCCTAGCGGGCTTTTTACTTTTATTTCAGGCTAGCTGAGATAAAAGAGGGCAGTCTGATTAGGCGAGCAGTACCTGCTTAGCTGTTGGCGGCGATAATATCGCGCAACACCATCGGCAGAATGCCCTTGTGGCGAATCTGCTCAAGCTCCGATGAGGTATCCACGCGCGACAGCAGCTCGTGCTGTTCGGTTGAACCGTCAGTGCGCTTGATCGTCAGCGTCACAGAGCCTCGTGGCGTCATAGTATCAATGCCCGCCAGATCAAAAGTCTCAGAGCCATTCAAGTTCAGAGAACCCAGCGTCACACCTTCTGGCAATTGCAGTGGCACTACACCCATGCCGACTAAGTTGGACTTGTGAATACGCTCAAAGCTCTCGGCAATAATGGCTTTCACCCCCAACAGAGCAGGGCCTTTAGCCGCCCAGTCTCGTGATGAGCCAGTACCGTATAGTTTACCGCCGAAGACCACAGACGGCGTGCCTTCCTGTTGATAGCGTGACGCAGCATCGTAGATCGACATCTTCTCCGCGTCGCCGTTGGTGTTGTAGTAATTCGTCACCGCCCCTGTGGTGCCCGGCAGCATCAGGTTTCTGGCTTTGACGTTGCCGAAGATACTGCGCAGCATAACGTGGTGGTTACCGCGACGTGCGCCGAGGGAGGTTAGGTCATTAGCATCCACGCCGATCGACAACAGGTACTCTCCCGGTGGTGAATCCGGGCGGATGCGGCTCACCGGAGAGATATGGTCGGTGGTGGTGTTGTCATCACACATCACCAGCATACGTGCGTTGCTGATGTTGTTCAGAGAATCTTCTGGTGTCTCCAGAGCGAAACCATCGAAGAAAGAGATTTCCTGAATGTAGCTCGATTTTTCGTCCCACTGATACACAGGGCCGGTCGGTGATTCCAGCGTCTGCCAGGTCTCGGGGCCAGCGAGTGAGTTTTCGTAGGTTTCACGGAAGGCTTTCGGGTCCATGCACTCATGCATGGTTTGCGTAATTTCCGCGTTGCTCGGCCAGATGTCTTTCAGGAACACATCATTGCCATTAGCGTCTTTGCCCAGCGGCTCTTTGGTGACGTCGATATTCACGTTACCGGCCATGGCCATAGCGACGACAAGCGGCGGCGACATCAGGAAGTTAGTGTCGACATCTGGGTGGACACGGCCTTCGAAGTTACGGTTACCGGACAACACGGAAGACACAATAATGTCGTGGTCACGCAACGCCGCTTCAATGCTCGGCGCCAGTGGGCCAGAGTTACCCACACAGGTCGTACAGCCGTAACCTGCGGTGTTAAAACCGAGGGCATCAAGATGCTGCTGCAACCCAGCTTTGGTGAGGAAGTCAGTCGCTACCGGTGAGCCTGGGGCAAAAGAGGTTTTTACGCCGTCGGGCACTTTCATGCCCAGTTCATTGGCTTTTTTCGCCAGCAGGCCTGCGGCAATCAACAGACCTGGGTTCGAGGTGTTGGTGCAGGCGGTAATCGCGGCGATAACAATATCGCCATCTTTCAGTGTGCGCTCCGGCAGCGATTGGAAGATACCGGCTTCATCCGCCTTAACAGGCGTCACAGTCACTTCTTCCGGAGTGCGCCCGCCAGCCGTCGCGGTCTGTTGGAATACCTTGCCGATATCGCCAAGAGGCAGGCGGTCTTGTGGCTTTTTAGGGCCAGCAACAGATGGCTCGACGGTCGACAGATCAAGATGCAGCAGGTCAGTGTAGCGCGGGAGTTTCTGGCCAGCTTTCCACGCCATGTTCTGCGCCTGATAGTAGGCCAGAGGCAGGTCGCCATCACGGCCGGTGGCTTTCATGTAATCAGCGGCGATTTCATCAAACGGGAAGAAGCCCATCGTCGCGCCATATTCCGGCGACATGTTGGCGATGGTCGCCCGGTCCGGCAGTGACAAGTTGGCGCTGCCTTCACCTACGTATTCAACGAATTTACCGACAACACCGCGCGGATATTTACGCAGCATTTCGGTGATGGTTAATACTAGGTCGGTTGCCGTGACGCCTTCTTTCAGTGCGCCCGTCAGCTCAACACCAATCACCTCAGGTGCCAGCATCTGCATAGGCTGGCCCAGCATCGACGCACCGGCTTCAATACCGCCGACGCCCCAGCCAACAATACCCAGCGCGTTGGCCATTGGCGTGTGGCTGTCCATGCCGATCAGGGTATCCGGGATCATCAGGTCATCTTGATTGAGGTAGCCCTGAGCCAGATACTCCAGATTCACCTGATGCACGATGCCCGTTTGCGGCGGAATAATACGAATAGTATTGAACGCCTGCGCACCCCATTTGAGAAAGCCATAACGCTCTTTGTTGCGTGCCGCTTCCAGCTCGCTGTTAATGCGCAGCGACGCCGGGCTGCCGGTGTTATCCATAGTGACGGTGTGGTCGATCACCAGATCAGCACGCACCAGAGGCTCAATGATCGCTGGATCAAGACCCATACGCTGTACCGCAGAGCGCATCGCCGCAAAATCGACGATGGCAGGCGTACCACTCAGATCGTGCATGATCACACGACCCGCAGTGAACGGAATCTCTACCGGCTCGGTACCCTGATGCGCTGGCCAGTTACCCAATGCCTGCAACTGCTCAACCGTGATGCCGTTCTTGCCGACGTTACGGGCAATCCCCTCAAGGATAGGGCGCAGAGAAAATGGCAGTTCATCCAGATTGATGCCTAAGCGTTCTGCCGTCTCTGGCAAGCTGTGAAAACGATGAGACGTGCCTGGCAGCGTTTTGATCGAGCTGGATGGGTCAAAATTAGTGGCTGATGTCATGCTGGGTACCTAGTGAGAACAGGGTGTGCCGGAAGCTTATGAATTGTCAGCAATTTTAGCGGTGTGAGGAGGTAAATCAAGGTTTACAAGCGCCGTTTGGACGGGATTGTATACAACTTTGCGTAATTCAAGCGTAAGCGTCAGCACTCTTTGTGTCAGGGAGCGGGTGATAGTGCTATAAAATATCGCAGCCCACGACCAACCCCCTCCGATCGTACGCAGTTCTTGGCGACTAAATCGCCCAAATCACGAGTCGCGGTGGCCTTGGAACATTTGCCTAGCGCGGCGTATTTTTGCGCACTTATGCCGTTAGGGAAGCCTTCTTTCCCGGCTTTGAATACCTTGTTTATAACCGCTTTCTGACGTTCTGATAACGCCGTATTTTTGTGTCGCTGCCAGAAATCGGTTTTCTCAAATATCGTAGATACCTTTTCTGCTGCTTCTTGTTGTGCTGCGATCAGTGTATGGATAAACCAGCTGAGCCAGACAGTGATATCGAGCACGGCAGGGTCATCCAGTTCAGACCTGTCACAGCAACTGGCGGCATTCAGTTGGCGATAGTATTCCTTTTTGTTCTTTTCGATATGAGTCGACATGCTGAGCACGACGGGCATAC